>Ga0070730_10000742_pt1 | contig 35178 bp, 33 predicted proteins | sample Coa_R1_3_FD_66447 | JGI IMG/M metagenome (GOLD analysis project Ga0070730, IMG submission 66447) | Surface soil microbial communities from Centralia Pennsylvania, which are recovering from an underground coalmine fire - Coalmine... | ecosystem: Environmental > Terrestrial > Soil > Unclassified ...
GGTGATATCTCTCGTCATGGCGTTGCTCTCCTTTGTGGAATCAGCACCCCGAGCCTACCGGCTCAAGGTGGGCAACGCCGACCTCTTCAGAAATTCAACAGAACCCGGGACATCCCCACGAAATATTGTCATATGCTTTTGAAAGGAGAGCTGACTTAATTCCAGCGAGTTGTCGCTGCGCCTCTAAAATACCTGCTTGAATGTCATTGATAAGATCCTTGGTACTTCCACTTTTTGAGGCTTGTGTAAGCCTTTTTGTCTTTACCTCGAAGATGATAGCGGCAGCACCAAAAACCGCGACTAAGTCGATCTGGCCAATTTCGCTGCCGTGGTACTTTACTTTTACGTCCCGAATTAGCTCAAGATGCTCAATTGGTCGCAATATCTCGCCGAGCATCAGCTCAGATGCCAAGCCACGATTGTTCGCATTGCTCGCAAAATATGATTTGTCTTGGGCGATCGTATAGAAGGGAGACTCATACAATTGCTCACAGAGCATTGGAACAAGCGGAACAAATATTTGGGTGTCCGAAAGGCGTAGGGCTGGGCGCGCTTTGCATGGATGATAATCGAGCGGGTCCTTTACGATCGGACCTTTGCCAAACTCCACCGAAAATCTATCAATAAATTTTTTGTAGGTGTCTATCTGGGCCTGAGGGATGTCAGAAGGTGAGAAAACGAAACAGACGAATGGGCTGGCAACCAGTCCGATCTTTCTTATGTTTTTCCGCTGCTCGCGAATGAAATCTCTAAGGCGCGTCTTGAAGATTGCCTGCATTTCACGAAGCAGGGCTGAGAATTCTTCAATTTCGTAGCCTCTCTCGAAAAGAAATTGTTTGTCGAGTTCATAGAGGCGCGGGGCAAGGGACAGATAATCGAACCAAAATCCTGCTCCTGCAGCGTAGAATATTGGTTCGATGAAGTGTTGCCCCGCGGTAAAGAGGTCTTCTATTTTGTCGCCTCTTGAAAAAGAAGATATCTCATCGTGCAGGGCGTCTAAGGCTGCCTTGCACGCTTGATATTGTCGTGCGGCTTCATGTGAGTCCGGGAACGAAAGGTCGAGCGGAGCCTCAGACATCAAACTTAGTAGGAGGGCGACCTCATTAAACGAGATCAGATCGAAACGGTTGCGGGTCTTGATCTGGTGGGCTGAATAGAAAATCGACTCGTTCACAACAATGCTTGAAAGCGTGTGAATGAAGCCAGTAGCTCGCGTGATCTTGCGGAGATCGTCCAGATGAAACATGAAGAGAAAATTCGTGAATGGTATGCCGCGTGGTCTCAAAAGTAGAGAATGATAGTTTAGCAACCAAAGGAAAAATAGGAAAGGCCGGGCTTTCGCCCGACCCTTCGTTGTCCTATGGGTGCCCGGGTCGAGCCCCGGGGCATGATGATGTGAGCAGTGGTGGCCGGTGTCGCCCTCACAACACCCGATTGCTCTCCCTCACCTTCTCCGCATCCAGATACACCTGCTCCCCCATCTCCTTAAACTTGGCACTCATTTGCGCCATGCCCTGCTCCTTGTCGTTCAGGCTCGCCGCGTAGTCGCGGACGTCCTGGGTGATCTTCATCGAGCAGAATTTCGGGCCGCACATCGAGCAGAAATGCGCGACCTTGTGCGCTTCCTTCGGCAAGGTCTCGTCGTGGAAGCTGCGCGCGGTCTCGGGGTCGAGACCGAGGTTGAACTGGTCTTCCCAGCGGAAGTCGAAACGCGCGCGGGAGAGCGCGTCGTCGCGAAGCTGCGCCGCGGGGTGGCCCTTGGCGAGATCGGCGGCGTGAGCCGCGATCTTGTAGGTGATGACACCGCTCTTCACGTCATTGCGATCGGGCAGGCCCAGATGCTCCTTCGGCGTGACGTAGCAGAGCATGGCGCAGCCGAACCAGCCGATCATGGCGGCGCCGATCCCTGAGGTGATGTGGTCATAGCCCGGCGCGATGTCGGTCGTCAGCGGCCCCAGCGTATAGAACGGAGCCTCGCCGCACTCCTGGAGCTGCTTGTCCATGTTGATCTTGATCTTGTGCATCGGAATATGGCCCGGGCCCTCGATCATGACCTGGCAGCCCTTGTCCCAGGCGATCTTGGTCAGTTCGCCGAGCGTCTCGAGCTCCGCAAATTGCGCGCGGTCGTTGGCGTCCGCAATCGAGCCGGGACGCAGGCCGTCGCCGAGCGAGAACGAGACGTCGTACTTGCGCATGAGGTCGCAGATCTCGTCGAAGTGCGTGTAGAGGAAGCTTTCCTTGTGATGCGCCAGGCACCACTTCGCCATGATCGAGCCGCCGCGCGAGACGATGCCGGTGACGCGATTGGCGGTGAGGTGGATATAGGGCAGCCGGACGCCGGCATGGATGGTGAAATAATCCACGCCCTGCTCGCACTGCTCGATCAGCGTGTCCTTGTAGAGCTCCCAGGTGAGTTGCACCGGATCGCCGTTGCACTTCTCCAGCGCCTGATAGATCGGCACGGTGCCGATCGGCACCGGCGAGTTGCGCAGGATCCATTCGCGCGTGGTGTGGATGTTGCGGCCCGTGGAGAGGTCCATCACGGTGTCGGCGCCCCAGCGGATCGCCCACACCATCTTGTCGACCTCTTCCTCGACTGACGACGTCACCGCCGAGTTGCCGATATTGGCGTTGATCTTGGTCAGGAAGTTCCGGCCGATGATCATCGGCTCGAGCTCGGCGTGGTTGATGTTGGAAGGAATGATCGCCCGCCCGCGCGCGATCTCGCTGCGCACGAACTCCGGCGTGATGAACGCCGGCACCGCGGCGCCAAAGCTCTCGCCGTCGGCGAGTGCGGCCTCTGCGCGCTCGAGCTGTTGCTTGCGGCCGAGATTTTCGCGCTCGGCGACATAGATCATCTCCTTGGTGATGATGCCGGCGCGGGCGAATTCGAGCTGCGTGATCTTGTGGCCGTCGAGCCCGCGCAGCGGCTTGTGATGCGCGGTGAACGCCTTCGCTGCGTGCGCCGCGCCGACGTTGCCGTTGTCTTCCGCCTTGATGGTGCGGCCCTCATACTCCTCGACACCGCCGCGCTCCTTCACCCAGGCGATGCGGTTGCGCGGCAGGCCGGCATTGACGTCGATGGTGACGGAGGGGTCCGTGTAGGGACCGGAGGTGTCGTAGACCGGCAGGTTCGGCTCGCCCGCGCCTTCCGAGAGGATGATCTCGCGGAGCGGCACCTTGAGATCAGGCGCGGCGTCGGGGCTGGCAAAAATCTTGCGCGACGCGGGCAGCGGTCCCGTGGTGACGGCGGGCCTGGTCGTGTCGGGATTGGAGCGAATGTTCATGATGTTCCTCCTTGAAATCTCGTTCATGCGGCTTTGGCTGAAGCGCCAAGCCATTGTCTGACCCGTGCATCGGGGTCGGCGTTCTGGGTGACGTCGGACACGACGGCGATCGAATCGGCGCCGGCGGCAAAGATGTCGGCGGCGTGCTCGAACTTGATGCCGCCGATCGCAACAAGGGGGATGGAGCCGACCCGCTTCTTCCATTCGGTGATCTTCGGAACGCCCTGCGGCGCAAAGCGCATCGACTTCAGCGTGGTGAAGAAGATCGGGCCGAGCGCGACATAGTCGGGCTTGGCGGCGAGCGCGGTCGCGAGTTCCTCATCGTCGTGCGTCGAGATGCCGAGTGAGAGGCCAGCCGCGCGGATCGCTTTCAGGTCGGCGTCAGCAAGATCCTCCTGGCCGAGATGCAGATGCTGCGCCTTCGCTTCGATCGCCGCGCGCCAGTAATCGTTCACGACAAGCCTGGTGCCGGTACCCTTGGTCACCGCCAGCGCCTCGCGCACGATCGCGAGCGCGTCCGCGTGGTTGAGGTTCTTCGCGCGCAACTGAATGGTGCCGACGCCAAGTCTTGCAAGGCGCGCGACCCAGGCGACGCTGTCGACGACGGGATAAAAGCGGTCAGGATACGCGTGGCGATCAGGATACGGCATGCCAGAACGGGGTCCCTATAACAGGCGTGGACGGAGAGGCGAAATCGCGGGCTTCCATCAGCCCGGCTTCATACGCAGCGCGGCCGGCCTCGACGCCGAGGCGGAAGGCGTTCGCCATGCCGACTGGGTCGGCGGCTTTCGCGATCGCGGTGTTGAGCAGCACGGCGTCATAGCCGAGCTCGAGCGCTTCGGCCGCATGCGAGGGCGCGCCGATGCCGGCATCGACCACCAGCGTGATATCGCTCAGGCGATCGCGCAGCAGTCTCAAGGCGTCGCGGTTGATGATACCCTTCGCGCTGCCGATCGGCGCAGCCCACGGCATCACCACCTTGCACCCGGCGTCGACCAGCCGTGTCGCGACGGACAAGTCTTCGGTGCAATAGGGAAACACCTCGAAGCCGTCCTTGATCAGGATGGTCGCGGCTTCGACGAGCCCAACGACATCCGGCTGCAGCGTGTCGTTGTCGGCGATCACCTCGAGCTTGATCCAGCTCGTCGCGAACAATTCCCGCGCGAGCTTCGCCGTGGTCACGGCCTCGCGCACGCTGCGGCAGCCGGCCGTGTTCGGCAGCACGGTCACGTCGAGCTCGCGGATCAGCTTCCAGAACGCATCGCCGGTCTTGCCGCCGGCAGCCTCGCGCCTGAGCGATACCGTGACAATGTTTGCGCCGGAGCTGCGGATCGCCGCCTGCATGATCGCAGGCGAGGGATAGAGCGCACTGCCGACCAGGAGGCGGGAGGGGAATTCTTTATCGTAGAACCGCACCATTTTCTTGCTCTGCTTCTGCTCTTCGTCATGGCCGGGCTTGTATGACGAAACCTAGCCTCCCTGTCGCGGCGTGATGATCTCGATCTCGTCGCCGGCCTTCAATTCGGTCTCCGCCCAGCGGCCCTTCGGCACCACGTCGTAATTCAGCGCGATCGCGAAATGCGTACCCTCGTATTCGAGCTCGCCGAGCAGCGCATCCACGCTGGCCGAGGAAATCTCGCGGCTCTCGCCGTTCACAGTCACGCGCATCGCATCACCTCATTGTCGATCACGCCACGCTCGACATAGCCGAGCGTCAGCTCCGCGAGCGCCGGCGCCAGCAGAAAGCCGTGACGATAAAGTCCGTTCACCGCGATCCTGTCCTGATCGATCGAGATTCGCGGCAGATTGTCGGGAAACGCGGGACGCAGTCCTGAGCCGAATTCGACAATGCGCGCCTCGCCAAAGGCCGGATGCACCGCGTAGGCCGTCCCCAACAGCTCGAGCGCCGAGCGGACGCTGACGCCGGTGTCCTCGCTCTCGATCGAGGTCGCGCCCAGCATGAAGCGGCCGTCGCCGCGCGGGATCACGTAGAGGGGAAATCGCGGATGGATCAGCCGCACCGGGCGAGCGAGATCAAGTTCGCTCGTCTCGATCACGATCATCTCGCCCTTGACGCCGCGGATGTCGCTTTGCTTGTCACGCGCGGCGACGCCGCGGCAATCGATCACGATGCCGTCGAGATCGTCAGCCTCGACCTTGCTGTTGAACGCGATGGTGCCGCCGGCTTTCGCGATGGCTGCATGCAGCGCGGGAAGCATGCGGCGCGGCTCGACATGGCCTTCGTCGGGATAGAACAGGCCTTCGCGGAAGCGGCCTTCCAGCGCCGGCTCGAGCTCGCTCAAGGCGCATGCATCGAGCCGCCGGTGATTGGTCGTGAGCTTCGCAAAGCGCTCGAAATCGGTGCGGTCGCGCGCATGCGCTACCACCAGCGAGCCGTTGAACGGCGTCTGCGGGAAGTGCGTCCGCCACAGATCGAGCGATCGGACGCCGAGCCTAGAGATCACCGGCTCGGAGGATTCCGCCTCGCACCAGGGCGCGAGCATACCGCCGGCCCAATGGCTCGTGGATTCCGTCATCGCGGCGTCACTGCGCTCATGCACTGTCACGGCGTAGCCGGCTTGCGCAAACAGCAACGCCTGCCAGGCGCCGCCGACGCCTGCCCCGATGATGGAAACGGGAGATTCCCCGCTAGCATTCTTGTTCTGGTACATCCCTGTCCCTTCGCCGGCATGACCCGGATCAGGTTCAAAGGGTCACCGCGGTCCCGGACGTCCATCCAGGTGTGCGGTATCTCAGCTCCTCCTCGGAGCTCCCCTCGGAACGAGGGCTAATGTAGGCTCTTGGATTTGGGTGTCAACGCGCCTGGGCCGCCTTTGCACCGGCGGGAACAATCGATAATGGCCGCGAAATCTGGGCGCGGGCGACCGTGGTGCCCTTCGCGGGCCGTTTTCGCGGTGCATCACCGGCAAGCGGCGGTTGTGGATTGCCGTTCGCCTCGAAACGCTTGCCTTCTGCCAATTCGAGCCGCAGCCGCTTCGCGGCTTCGTAATAGCCGGCTGCATAATAATGCATGGCGCGGGCGTGGTCGCCTTCGGCGGCGCGGTAGGCGCCGGCGAGATACTTCACGCCATAGGTGAGATTGGTGTCGGGATCGCGCAGGCCTTTGGCGTCGCCGGTGTAACCGAGGCCCCTTGCGGTCTCGACCTTGATCTGCATCAACCCGATCGTGCCGCCATGGCCGACCAGATCAGGGTGATATTTGCTCTCGCGCTGAATCACGCGATGCACCAGGGCTGCAGGCACATGATTGGCCAAGGCGTGCTTTGCGACCAGGGCATCATAGTCGCTGGCGCCGGCTTGGGCCGTGCGCACCAGCGGTAGCGCTACCAAGGTCAACACTGCCAGGGCAGCGACGCTCGCCGATCTCGGCCAATGCTTTGTCAAACGGAACCCCCGGCAGGTGCGCGGGCGTATGAACTCCTTGCGCCGCGCCTGCTGCGTTCAACGGCGCAGATGTGGCCAAAATCGGGCACGCGCGCAATCGACAATGTGAGATGAATCGTCTGTATCGATTCAACTTCGCGTTGGCCCCGCGCATCCAAACATTAAAGTTCGAAGCAACCGCTGCGCCTGCGACAACAGTTCGTCGTGCAAAAGTCTCAATGCGAGCTATAATATCCGGGCAGGTGGATGTTGCGACAACAGTCCTGACTCATTCATGCACTGTCGAAACGAACGTCTCGCTCGTCAACGTTTCGCTCGCAACCGCCAAGCACGCTCGAAAGAGCCAAGCAAAGCGCTCGAAAGAGCCAAGCAAAGAGGGAGTGTGCGTCATGCCGCGAACCGGTCTGTATGATTTGCCCCGGAAGAATCCCTGTGCGCAATGTGGCAAGCCGATCGCGATGCCGGAGTGGGTTGAAACGAGCGAAGGACGCGCCTGCTATCTCTGGCACTGCTGGTCCTGCGACTACCGCTTCGAGGCGATCGCGATCTTCGACGAGCACGAGGCGGAGCGGCCGATGGCTGCCTGATCACCTGCTCCAACAATTGCCCAGATCACGCCGCCGAGCGCTGGCTCGGCTGCATCAACGGTAGCAGAACTCGCACCCTGAGCCCGTGCGGCTGTCGATCGTGCAGCGAAAGCGCGCCGCCATGGGCCTGCACGATTGCGTTCGCGATCGAAAGGCATCGCTGTCGTCGTCGACGTTTGATGACGGCAGCCGTTCGTCGAGCATATGGAGCGGCAGTGCGTCGATCTCGGTGCTCCTGATCCACTACAACTCCTGATCGTTTCGAGGCGACGCCTCTTCCACGCAAACCGTCTTTTCGAAAAAAAGGAAGGGCGGCTGCTGTTTTCGTTCTGCGCCGCACGCGGTTTCGGGAACTCATCTTGCCGCTCTGCAGCTTCAAAATCAGGGCGGTTTCGCGGAACTGTGCGCGCGTGATCCGGGTTTTCTCCTCATCAGTTTCTGATCAAGGAGAATCCAGATGTTAGCAAAATATCTTGCGGCCGCTGTGGCTGGTTCCTTGCTGGTTGCGAGTGCCGCGTTCGCGGCGGAGACCTCGACGACGCCGGGCACAAGTACGACAGCCAACGCTTCCGACAGTTCGTATAAAGGCGATTGGCGCGCCTCGAAGATGGTCGGTCTCAACGTCTACAACGACAAGAACGAGAATATCGGATCGATCAACGAGCTCTTGATGGACAAGAGCGGGAGCATCAAGGCGGCCGTGATCAGCGTCGGCGGCTTCCTTGGCATGGGCGCGCGGCTGGTCGCCGTACCCTACGACAAGGTCAAGTTCACCAGCGAGCCGGTGGCCCCCCCTACCACCGCCTCCAACACGGGCGGCGGCGCAACCAGCCCGGGAGGCATGGCGAAGCCGCCATCAACCACGACCACGGGCTCAACCAGCAATGCGCCGGCGGCAGCTCCGCCGAAGCCCAATCCCTGGTATCCGGATCACGCCGTCTTCAACGCCGCGAAGGATGAGCTGAAAAACATGCCGGAGTTCAAATACTCGACCGAGTAAGTGTGGCGAATTGACCGGCTGAAACAAGACGCGCCCAAAAAAGTGGGCGCGTTTTTTTTGCGCCTCGCCGCATCCCGTGGTTGCAAGGCTGCGCCGCATCCTTTCGGCGCCGATGTAGCGATGTTAGGCTCGATGCCGGCAGGAGCTTCCTGCTGCCTGCCGGCTTCATACCGAACGGGAGGACGTAATGACTGACAGCGTCTACAAGGTGATCGAGCTGATCGGTACCAGCAAGGAATCCTGGGAGAAGGCCGCCGCGGGCGCGGTCGAGCAAGCCGCAAAAACGCTCCGCGACCTTCGGGTCGCCGAGGTTGTCGAACTCGACATGCAGCTCGACAACAAGGGCAAGGTGGAAGCCTATCGCGCCAAGCTCAACATCTCATTCAAGTTCGAAGGGACTTGAGCCTGGGTTTGAAACAAAACGCGCCCGGAAAGCCGGGCGCGTTTTTGTTTTCCGTCGTTCCGGGGCATCGCGCAGCGATGAACCCGGAATCTCGAGGTTCTCAGGTGCGCAATTGCGCACCATAGTTCGATGCTTCGCATCGCCCCGGAACGACAGGCAAATCAATTCGTCTTCACCAGCGGGCAGCCGCCCTTGTCGAGCGGGCGGAACGCCTGGTCGCCAGGCACGGTAGCGATCAGCTTGTAGAGGTCCCACTCGCCCTTCGATTCCTCGGGCTTCTTGACCTGGAACAGGTACATGTCGTGCACCATGCGGCCGTCGATGCGGATCTTGCCGTTCTTGGCGAAGAAGTCGTTGATCGGCATTTTGCGCATCTGCTCCATCACCTTCGGCGCATCGTCGGTGCCGATGGCCTCGATCGCCTTCAGATAATGCATGGTCGCCGAATAGAGGCCGGCCTGGATCATGGTCGGCATATGGCCGACCTTCGCCATGAATCTCTTCGAGAAGGCGCGGGTCTCGTCGTTCATGTCCCAGTAGAAGGCGTCGGTGACGATCAGGCCCTGGGTCGCCTTGAGGCCGAGGGAGTGCGTGTCGGTGATCTGCATCAGAAGCGCGATCATCTTCTGGCCGCCTTGGGTGATGCCGAATTCGGCGGCCTGCTTCAGCGCGTTGGTGGTGTCGCCGCCGGCGTTGGCGAGCGCGATGACCTTGGCCTTGGAGGCCTGGGCCTGAAGCAGGAAGGACGAGAAATCCGAGGTGTTCAGGGGATGGCGCACGTCGCCGAGCACCTTGCCACCACTCTCTTTCACGACATCGGCGGCGTCGCGCTCCAGCGCCATGCCGAACGCGTAGTCGGCGGTGACGAAGAACCAGGTGTCCTCGCCACGCTGGACCATCGCCTTGCCGGCGACATGGGAGAGCGCGTAGGTGTCGTAGGTATAGTGCACGGTGTTCGGCGAGCAGGCGACGCCGGTGATGTCGGACGAGCCGCCGCCGGAGTTGATGTTGATCTTGTTCTTCTCGCGCGTCAGCGCCGAGATCGGCAGCGCGACCGAGGAGGTGGGCACATCGACGATCGCGTCGACCTTCTCGTTGTCGTACCAGTTGCGGGCGATGGAGACGCCGACGTCGGGCTTGTTCTGGTGGTCGGCGGAGATGACCTCGATCGGTTTGCCCTTCACCTTGCCGCCATAGTCGGCGACCGCCATCTCGACCGCGGCGACCGAGCCCTTGCCGGTGGCGTCGGCATAGAGGCTCGACATGTCGGTGAGCACGCCGATCCTCACGACATCGTCGGAGATACCCTGGGCGTGAGCAGGGCCGCCCAGGGCGGCGAGCGCCAGTCCCGTGGCGAGCGCGGTTGCGAGTGATCTCATGGTTTCTTCTTCTCCCTGGCTTCTTGTTGAGGGCTTGCGTTTGCGATTGCCGTTCTAGCCGCATTCGGCAAACCCGGCAAAGCTCACAGGTTATGGAAGGCGGCCGAGCCATGCGCAAAATAGCTGGTGGTATTGCCTCACCTCGCCCCGCTTGCAGGGAGAGGCATAAAGAGATCGTAGGGTGGGCTAAGCGAAGCGAGCCCACCGATTTTCTCTCGGCAGTACACCGTGGACGGTGGGCACGGCGCGTTCGCCTTTGCCCACCCTACGCTTCGGTGGACGTCACAGCCCCGGCAGCTTGCTGATCTGCGCGCTGATCGAGCCCTCGGCGGCGGCGATGACGCGCAGCGTCTTGGCGTCGAAGGCGATGTTGGTCAGTCTTAGCGCGTTGATGTCGGCCTGCACCTTGATGCCGTCCTCGTTCTTCTGCAGGTCAGCTATTGCCGCGGCGATCTTGGTTTTTGCGTTGCTCGCAAATGGCTTCAGGTCGACGCTCGCCTTGTGCAACAGCGCTTCCTGCAGGCTCGGCACCGCCGCGCGCGCGGCAGCGCCCAACAGGCCGAACGCGGCTTCGGATTCGACCGCAAGCTCGATGTCGGTCAAGCGCAAGGTCTGCTGCACCTCATCGAGCACAGGCCTTCCCCAGATCTGCAACGTGGCGTCGGCGCCGAAGCCGAAGAAGCTCTTCTTCTCCTTCGCATGCACCAGGAGCGAGATCAAAAGCCGATCGCCGGCCGGGGCAATGCTGGCCTGCTTCACGGTGACGTCGACCGGCCCTGATCCGTCCTCCGGATAGGTCTTTCCTGCAATCTGCGCGTCGAGGATCTTGTTGAGCTCGGTGAAGGGCAGGTCGATCGGCACGGCGATGCTGACGCCGCCCGGCGTCGGCGGCACGATCGTGATCTTGTCGGGGAACGGGCAGTCGGGCCGCGTCTCGGTCGGCGTGATGCGCGTCTGCGCTTCCATGCCGATGGTCACGGTGACGTTGGCGGCATCGACGGTCGGCTGCACCGCGAGCGCCTTCGTCGGCTTCACTTCCAGCCACAGCGCGGGCATCGAAGCCGTGGTGCCGCTGCCCTGCAGCGGCACCGAGCGGCAGGCCTTGGCCCACTCTGCGCGGGCAACGCGCTCCAGCGTCGAATCGGTGCGCACGCGTTGGCCGACGGCATTAAGCTGCTCGCCCACGGTCTTGTCGATGATGGGCTTGATCTCGGTCGGCACGTTGACCTTGGCGCCGGCGACGTTGAGGCTGGTGTCGCCGAGAGAAACCTGCGCCGACAGGTTCGGCTCGACGCGCCAGGTGGCCGCGAGCTTCGGCCGCGCGGTGATGGTGACGAGGCCCTTGATCTCGGCGTTGGCGTTGAGCGACTTGATGTTGATGCTGCTGATGCGCTTGGCGGCATTGGCGCCGAGCAGCCCGCCGATGGCGTCGCCGACCGCGCCGGTCGCCTTCGACGACAGCGAGCCCGTGACATTGATCTTGCCGGTTAGTGGCGTCGACAGCGATAGCACGTCCTGGCTGCCGGTGGCCGCGATCGGTCCGCGCGAGGCGGTCCAGCCGATATCCGCGTTCTGCAAGACCTGCGCCGCAGGATTGTCGGCCTTGCCGTTGAAATCGTGCGGCGCGGCGTGTTCGGCGGCATCGCGCAGCGCCGACAGGGCAATCGAGACCGGCGCCATCACGAACGAGCTGCTCGTGGCAGGCGGCAGCGGCGGCAACTGGACCAGCGCCGCCTTCGGGATCGCCGTGCCCGGCGAGAGCCAGTCCATGATCTTCAGGCTTATGAAAAACGAGGCCACGACCACGCCGACCGCGATCAGGGCAAGTTTGAGCCGAAACGGCAGTTGCATCGTCCCCCCGGACTGATTTCCAAGCGCGACTCTACAGGGCGGGGCGAGGCCACGCCAGATGGCTGGGGGACTTATAGAAAAAGGCCCCGGCAATGCCGGGGCCTTTTTGCGGATTACGATAAGTTGATATCAGTGCATGATCCGGAAAAAGCCTGCCCCGCACTTGATGCGGGGTGTGCAGCGGTTGTCCGGCGCGATCATGCGCAAACGGTCAATGAATCGCGGCGGAGAGATCGGCGCGGCGCTCGTTCATCGGCAGCACGATCACCCTGGCTCCGACATTGACGCGGGAATAGAGGTCGGTGACGTCGTCATTGGTGAGGCGGATGCAGCCGGATGAGACGCGCGTTCCGATCGTCTCCGGCGCATTGGTGCCGTGGATGCGATACTCGGTGCCGCCGAGATACATCGCGCGCGCGCCGAGCGGGTTGCCGGGGCCGCCGGCCATGTGGCGCGGCAGATAGGGCTGGCGGGCGATCATCTCAGGCGGCGGCGTCCAATCCGGCCACTCGGCTTTCCTGGTGATCTGCTGCACGCCCGACCAGGTGAAGCCGTCGCGGCCGACGCCGATGCCGTAGCGAATCGCCTGGCCATGGCCGAGCACGTAGTAGAGATACGTGTTGGGAGTATCGATGATGATGGTGCCGGGCGCTTCGCGCGTCGGATAGCCCACGACCTGGCGGCGCAGGCGGGCGGGAAGCTGGAAGGTGGCGCTGTCGTCCTGCGGCTGGGGTTCTTCCACCGCCGGCGGGGCGACCTGCACGGGCGGCGGCAGCAGGAAGAACGGGAAGAGCGGGGCCTGCGGAGCGGCGGCGGCCGGGCATGAGAATGCGATCGCTCCGATCGTAAAGGCAGCAAGAGCGGCGGTGCGGTGGGAGTTGCGCACGAATGCGTTGAGATTGAGCATCTGTCGTCCCCTGTTTCGCCCTGACCGGCTTGTTGCCGGTTCAGCATGTCGTTGCCGAATCCCTACAGGCCAAAGGTTTCGGGAGGTTTGCGCATGTGCCGCAAAACGGTTTCGTCGCGTTAGGGAATTGTTTCGTGACGGTTTCGCGACCGAGGCTCGTAGTCGTGGCCGAAAAGAACTCTGCAACAGTTTGATGATGTCACACGCCTGATACATCCCTGACCGATTTTCAGGGTCCGTAAGAATCAATCCAGTTCTCAGGACCCTGTTATGCGGATCTTAATCGCAACCGATGCCTGGCGGCCGCAGGTTAACGGCGTGGTGCGCACGCTGACCTCGCTGGCGCGGGCGGCCGCCACGCTCGGCACCGAAATCGAATTCCTGACTCCCGACGGCTTCCCCTCGATGCAGGTGCCGACCTATCCGGGCCTGCGCATCGCGCTGCCGAATCGCGGCGAGATCGCGCGACGGATCGAGGCGGCGAGGCCCGAAGCGATCCACATCGCAACCGAAGGGCCGATCGGCTGGTGGACGCGCGCCTATTGCCTGCGTCACAGGCTTTCCTTCACCACGTCCTACACCACGCGCTTTCCCGAATACATTTCCGTGCGTACGGGCATTCCAGTGTCGTGGGGCTATGCGGTGGTGCGGCGCTTTCACAACGCCGGCGCGATCACCATGGTCGCGACCAACTCGCTGCGCGCCGAGCTTGCGGGCAGGGGATTCACCAAGCTCGGTCCCTGGACGCGCGGCGTCGACACAAAGCTTTTCAATCCCGATACGCCGGCCGAGCTCGATTTTCCGCGACCGATCTTCGCCGTCGTCGGCCGCGTCGCCGTCGAGAAGAATCTGGAAGCCTTGCTCTCGCTCGATCTGCCCGGCACCAAGGTCGTGATCGGCGACGGCCCGCAACGCGCCGAGCTGGAGCGCCGCTTTCCGTCCGCGAAGTTTCTGGGCGAGAAGACCGGCAAGGACCTGACCGATCATATCGCCGCCGCCGACGTGTTCGTGTTTCCGAGCCTGACTGACACCTTTGGCGTGGTGCAGCTCGAGGCGCTCGCCTGCGGCACGCCGGTTGCGGCCTTCCCGGTCACCGGTCCGCTCGATGTCATCGCCGATCATCCGATCGGGGCACTCGACCATGATCTGCGCGCCGCATGCCTGCGCGCGCTGACCATGTCGCGCGAAACCTGCCGTGCGTTTGCGCTGGAGCGCTCGTGGGAGCGCTGCGCCAAGCAGTTCCTCGGCAACCTTTCGGTCTTCAAGCCCGGCCTTTTGCCGCGGCCAACGCCGGTGCTTGCCGGCTCGAGCCCGGTGCGTGGCTGATCAGAACCTCAACGTTTGCAGAATGACTACAGAACAGGTGAGAGCTGGACATGGCGGAAACGATGAAGCTTGACGGTGCAAGGCAGTTGGATTTCGACCGCGAGTCGGTCGAGCAGGCCTATGACCGCTGGGCACCGATCTACGATCTCGTGTTCGGCGGCGTGTTTTCCAAGGGCCGCGATGCGGCGATCAAGGCCACCAACACAATCGGCGGACGCGTGCTCGAGGTCGGCGTCGGCACCGGCATCTCGCTGCCGCTCTATTCGCCGAAAGTCCGCATCTTCGGCACCGACATTTCGGAAGCGATGCTGAAGAAAGCAAAGCAGCGCGTCGCAGAAGCGCGGCTGAAGAACATCGAGGGGCTCGCGGTGATGGACGCCGAGAAGCTCGAATTCCCGGACAATTCCTTCGACGTGGTGATGGCGCAGTATGTGGTCACCGCGGTGCCGAACCCGGAAGCCGCTTTGGACGAATTCGCGCGCGTGGTGCGGCCGGGCGGTGAATTGATCATCCTGACCCGCGTCTCCGCCGATGCCGGCATGCGCCGCTTCATCGAGCGGCAGTTGCAGCCGGTCGTGACCCGGCTGGGCTTCCGCACCGCCGAGTTTTCCTGGTCGCGCTACACACGATGGCTCGTCGGCGCCAAGGGCATGGAGCTCGTCGAGCGCCGCCTGATCCCGCCGCTCGGCCACTTCTCCCTGGTCCGCTTCCGTAAAGTGGAAATCGCCGCCGCGGCCTGATGCGCCGCGCTGACGCTGCACCGCTGCCGATTGTGACAGTGGCATGACATTATGATGATGTCATACGCCGGTAATGTGACTCCTGTAAAAGACGCTACGACTCACCCATTGAGGATCGCAATGATCAAGAACTTCCTCGAGCAGCTCCGCATCCAGCGCTGGGATGACCATCGCTACTATCACCACAGCCGGATCAATCAGAGCCTGCACTTCGTCAGTGCCGTCAGCTTCATGGTCGGCTACGTGATGATGTTCTTCGATCCCTTGATGTCGGCCCTGATCGGCTGGCTGGTTTCCATGACGTCGCGCCAGGCCGGCCACTTCTTCTTCGAGCCGCGCGGCTATGATCACATCAACCAGACGACCCACGAGCACAAGGAAGAGATCAAGGTCGGCTACAATCTCCGCCGCAAGGTGGTGCTGATGACGATCTGGGCGGCCTCGCCGGTGGTGCTGTATGCTGATCCGACACTGTTCGGCCTTGTCTCCCCATGGGTCACGCCGGCCGACTTCGTCCGTGAGGTCGCCAAGATCTGGCTGGTCGTGGGCATCGGCGGCCTCCTGTTCCGCACCGTGCACCTCTTCTTCATCCGCGACGTCGAGACCGGTCTCGTCTGGATGACCAAGATCATCACGGACCCCTTCAACGATTTCATGCTCTATCGGAAAGCGCCTCTCGCGCTTCTGCGGGGCGAACTGATCGATCCGGGTCTCGACATCCTCGAGCACCAGGAATTGGAAGGCCTGCACGCCTGAAGCGTTCGTCGAGGTCTGTTACCTTCACGATGGCCGGGCTCGTCCCGGCCATTGTCATTCCGGGGCGACACGAGAAAAATTCAAAATGAGACTGCCGTCATTGCGAGCGAAGCGAAGCAATCCAGAATCTTTCCGCCGAGGCAGTCTGGATTGCTTCGTCGCTGACGCTCCTCGCAATGACGGGGAGGCCGTAGGGTGGGCAAAGCGACTTGTCCGCCGTAGCTCGAAGAGCGAAGGCGGAAGCGTGCCCACCGGGTATCGACGTGGCTTAGATGGTGGCACGGCGCTAACGCGCCTTTGCCCACCCTACGTTCTCCGCGGAAACGGTATGGATTGCTTCGTCGCCGACGCTCCTCGCAATGACGCGCAATTGGAAGCGTAGATGAGAACCGAAATCAGGTCCGTAGGGTGGGCAAAGCGAAGCGTGCCCACCAATGATCGCCTCGGCGCAGACGGTGGGCACGGCGCTAGTGCGCCTTTGCCCACCCTACGTCTGGATTGCCAAATCTCAACGCCCGAACGCGCTCGCCAATGTCTCTTTGAGGATCTTGCGGCGGATCGCCTTGTTGGTCAGAGCGCCGTCATGCCACCACCAGCCGTCCTGCTTCATCCTGGTCGCGGCGGCGACGAAGCGATTGGCGACTTCGGTGAAATCTGTGTCGGTGTAGTTCAGGCTGAAGATCAGCCGGCCCGTTCCGACCCAGCTCAGCGCGAGGCCCTCGGCGCGCAGGTAGTATTGCAGCATCCAATTGTAACGGGACGGCGTGGTGTAGTTGACCGTCCAGATCGAGGACAGGTTGGCGACGCGCACCGGCAGGTCCGCCTTCTCCATCATGTCGTTGAGCTGTTTGGCGCGGCCGTTCCAGATGTCGTCGAGTCCGTTATAGACCGAGCAGAAGTTCGGGCTCTTCAGCCGGCTCAGGAACTCATCCATCGCGCTCATCACGTAGGGATGCGAGTTGAAGGTGCCGCGGGCAAAGCAGATATCGGCGGGCCGCTCGTCGCGGAAGCGGCGCATCAGCTCGCGCTTGCCGCAGACCACGCCGATCGGCAAGCCGCCGCCGAGGCTCTTGCCGTAGGTCACCATGTCGGCGCGGACGCCGAAATAGTCCTGTGCGCCGCCCGGCGCGAGGCGGAAGCCGACGAAAACCTCGTCGAAGATCAGGACGATGCCGCGCTCAGTGCAGACCTCGCGCAGCTTCTTCAGCCATTCGGTGTAGGCCGCGCGATCGAAATGCGCGCTACGCGAAGAGTCGACCAGCGCGGAATCGCCGGGCGCATTGGAGTTGGGATGCAGCGCCTGCAGCGGATTGACGAGCACGCAGGCGATGTCGCGGCGCGTGCGCAGCACATGCAGCGTATTCTCGCTCATCTCCGCCAAAGTATAGGTCTCGTGCGGGGCAATGGGATTGCCGACGCCCGGCTGCACGTCGCCCCACCAGCCGTGATAGGCGCCGGCGAAGCGCACCAGATGCGTCCGCCTGGTGTGGTAGCGGGCAAGGCGCACCGCCTGCATCACGGCCTCGGTTCCGGACATGTGGAAGGAGACTTCGTCGAGCCCGGAAATCTCGCAGAGCCGTCGCACATTGTCGGCCACGACGGGATGATAGGCGCCGAGCACCGGGCCAAGCGCATGCGCGCGCTTCTCGCCGATCTCGATGCATTCCCTGTAGAAGTCGTTGCCGAAGATGTTGACTCCGTAGGAGCCCGTGAGGTCATAGAAGACATTGCCGTCGAGGTCCGTCACCGTGACGCCCGAGGAGGCCTTGAGGAACGAGCCGGCGCCGAGATTCTCGCGCACCAGGCGGCTATACTGGAACGGCACCCGGTAGGCCTGGGTGAACTGCAGATCGGAGATCTGGTGAGCGGCTTCCGCGGTCGCCGTCCTGCTCTCTCCGAAGCGCTCCCGATAGAGCGCAGCGAGGCGGAAGAAGCTATCCTGGCGGCGGGTTGCGACCTCATTGGGCGCGTCGTCGGTCTTGAAGAAGTCGTCGATATCGAACTCGTAGAACGGGATCAGCCGCGCCATGCGGCGCGACAGCTTCGAATGTCCGGCGAGGGAGCGGTGTTTGGCCCGCGACAGCGCGATGCGGGCCTTGACGCGGGGGGCGACGGCCGCGGTGGCCGCGACGGCGCCCGCGGCGAGCGAAAGAATCGGTATCGACGAATCCATGACACCAGCGCTAACCGGACCTGCTGACAGATTCATGACAGTGAAAAGCCTAATATCATCATTGACCCAGCAGGAAGACCTCAACTTCCTCCTGACCAATCGCATTCCGCGCGCGGCGCTCACCCGCTTCATGGGCTGGTTCAGCAAGATCGAGAACCCGGTCGTAAGGGATTTCTCGATCGGCTGCTGGAAGCTGTTCTCCGACCTCGATCTTTCGGAGGCGAAAAAGATCCATTTCAAGAGCCTGCATGACTGCTTCGTCCGCGAGCTCAAGCCGGGCTTGCGGCCGGTCGACGCCGACCCGCACATCGTGGTCAGCCCGTCTGACGGCATCATCGGCGCCCACGGCTCCATCAGCGATGGTGAGCTGTTCCAGATCAAGGGCGCGCCTTATTCGCTGATCGACCTCATCGGTGATCCCGCGCTGGTCGAGACGCACCGGAGCGGCAAGTTCGTGACCTTGCGGCTGACGTCGAGCATGTATCACCGATTCCACGCGCCCCATGATGCGCATGTCGAGCAGGTGACGCTGATCCACGGCGACACCTGGAACGTCAACCCGATCGCACTGAAGCGGATCGAAAAGCTGTTCTGCAAGAACGAGCGCGCGGTGATCCGCACGCGGCTGAAATCCGGGGATGCGCTGACCATCGTGCCGGTCGCGGCCATTCTGGTCGCGAGCATCCGCCTACATTTTCTCGATCTCGTGCTCAACGGCCAGACGCGCGGGCCGCTTCAGTTCCCCTGCGACGTCAATGTGACCAAGGGCGAGGAGCTTGGCTGGTTCGAGCACGGCTCGACCATCATCGTGCTTGCGCCGGAGCATTTCGAATTTTGTGCAAATGTCTCGGAATGGGGAAGAATTCGCGCCGGCGAACCGCTGCTGCGCAATCCGCGCGCATAGTTTCGATTTTGTCGTGACATCTCCGGCACTGCGCCGTTATAGAGCACGGATTCGATTTTTTTAGTTTCGCGAGACGATGAATGGCGAGAGCGCCGGTGATCGCGGCGGGCGGCATTGTGATGCGGCGGGATCAGCCGCCGCTGATCGCCGTCGTGCGCCCGCGCAAGCGCGAGGAATGGGTCTTGCCGAAGGGCAAGCTCGATGACGGCGAGACGCCTCGCGCGGCAGCCCGGCGCGAGGTGCTGGAAGAGACCGGGCACAATGTCACCGTGCACGAATTTCTGGGCACGCTGGTCTATGAGTCCGGCGGCCGCCCCAAGGTCGTGCATTACTGGCGCATGGAGGCGGGCGCCACCCAGGCGCGCGAGTTGATGGGCGACATTCGAGCGGTCGACTGGCTGCCGCTCGATGCCGCGATCGCGCGGTTGTCGCGCCTCTCCGAGCGCGCCTTTCTGGAGAATGTCGGGCCGCTTGCGGTCAGCGTGCTGTCGCGAAGGCTGAAGGCGAAGGCGCAAGTGCCGGCGGTGAAGGCTCCGCCGGCGAAGAAGCGCCGCGTCAAGGTGCCGGCGGTCGCGCCACAGCTCCCGCCATCCGAACCGTTGCCGGAAATCTCGGAGCAAGCCGAACTGGAGCCGGCGCCTCAGCCGATGGCGCGCGAGGTGCCGGCCGAAGCGCCGGTGGAAACACCCGTGCCGGATGCGGCACTCGTCGAGGAAGCCGAGTTCATTCCGCAGGCCGATGTCGGTGAGGATGACGCTGCTTCGGCCGCAGCACCGGAACCGGAATCAGGCGACGCTTCGCCCGAATCCGCGGCCGAGCGGCAAAGCCTCGTGCAGAAAGTCCGCAACTGGCTCGGCCGCGCCGCGTGATCGCGGCGAGCGCATCCTGCGTCGAGACGATTGCGATCGGCTCCGTAGACATCTCCCGACGACGGGAGAGGTGATCCGTCGTCGCTGCCGAGAGCTCAGCTCGATCTCGAGGACTACCGCTTCTCTTTCTTCTCCTTCGGCGGTGGCCGCCCTGGCCGCGGCGGCACCGGCCGGTTCTGGAAGCCGGTTCGCGGCGCGCCGGGCACAACTTGCGGCCGTGCGGGCGGTTGCCGCAGGAGCGGCTGACCATGCGGCAGCGGCGGCGGGCTCGGCTCCCGCGGCCCGCCATTCGGCCGCGGCGGCGTGCCGGGCTGTGCCGGAGTGACCGGCTGCGTGTTGTTCAGACCAGGCCGCCGCGGTGCGCCCGGCTGCTCTGGATTGGTCGGTAGCGCGTTGTTCCGGCCACGCCGCGGCGGCGTGCCGGGCTTCGCCGGAGTGGTCGGTCGCGTGTTGTTCTGGCCTGGACGCGATGGCGTGCCGGGCTGCGTGTTCTGACCCGGGCGCGGCGATTGACCAGGCTGCGGCTGTCCCTGCTTGTTGTTCGGCGTGCCGGGTCGCTGCGGCTGGTTGGGCTGCGCCGGACGATTCCGGCCGGGTTGTTGCGGTTGACCAGGTCGCTGCGGCGCGTTGCGGTTGTTCAGGCCCGGATTGGCGCGGCGGAACGCGCGCTGCTCGGTGACGATCTGCCGGCCGACGGTCTGCGTCGCATGAACCTGCTGCACAAAGCCCTGGTCGCGGGCGCGCTGCTGCGGCGAGATCGTCAGCGGCACCGCGGCAAACCGCGCGCCGGCCGTCGCGCCCGGGCGGATCGCAAATCCGCTCGCGCCCTGCGTCAGCGCGCCAAGACGCGCGCCCTGCCGGTCATTGACCACGATCCGTCCGACATGCCCGTCCGCGTCGGGATAAAGCTTGATGTTGACGTTGTTGGTGGCGCCCGGTGCGGTCGCGCCTTCCGGCACCTCGACGAGGCCCGTGGTGCCGCGAATGCCGAGCGTTGCGGTCGGCGTCGCGATCTGCATGTTGCCGGTTTTCGCCACCTGCGCGGCGACAAAGGCGACCGTGCCCTTGGCGATATCGAAGACGCCGGCATTGCTGCCGCCGTTCTCCTCATAGACGTAGGTGTCGATGGTGATCTTCGCATCCGCCGAGAGATGAAAGGTCGTCGCGTCGTTGAAGGTGATGCCGAGTGAAGAGCTCGCCGCCGTCGCCACGGTGTCGTTGAGATAGATGTCGTCCTTGAGCTTGAGCGCGATCGAATCCCTGTTGCGGATGACGGTGGCCACGCCCGTCAAAGAAGCGACATTTCCGATCGGCTCGTTGGAAGCGGCCTGCGGGTCCGCCGGCGCCGAGGCATCGCCGGGTTGCGGCGAGGGCGAGGGGGACGGCGTGGGCTGTGCCTGCGCCAGCTCGACGCCCGGGGACGCCTCGTCGACGGTGAGCATGCGCGCGGCATCGGCCGGCGCGGGCATCGCGCGCGCGGGCGCGACGGCGCCGACCACGAGGAAGCCCAGGAGCCAGATCGCGTGTGAGAGCCGGTTGGATGTCACAAAGAGGTTTCCAGGCGGGACGAAGCGGCTGACGCTGGCGCGATTTCAGCCCGCTCCGACTGAACACCAAATGAACGAAACTGGTCCACTGTCACATTCGCCGCCGCCATTTGACGCGATTGCGCATGGTACACGTCCCTCTTTACGCCGCCTGTCACGACTCCGAAGTCCCATCTTCTGTCGCGGAATCCTCCGCAACCCTCAGCGGCCAGGCGCCGCGCCGCGTCAGCGCCTCGTGCAGGAGCTTTTCGATCTGCCCCTGCCGCGACCGCAACTCGGCGGAGGCCAGGCGGTCGATGATGTCGAGCAACGGGCTGCGGAGCCGCAGCAGGACCGGCTCCTTCTCCGGTCCCTTCGGGCGCCCGCGTCTAGGCATACAGCGTGCCGGTGTTCACGACCGGAGTGGCGTCCTTGTCGGAGACCAGGACGACCAGCAGGTTCGACACCATGGCTGCCTTGCGCTCAGGATCGAGCTCGATGTCAGTCGCCGCCGTGAGCTTCTCGAGCGCGTCCTTGACGATGTCGACCGCGCCGGACACCACCAGCTTGCGGGCGGCGATCACCGCGCTCGCCTGCTGACGGCGAAGCATCACGGGCGCGATCTCGGGCGCGTAGGCGAGATGGTTGATCCAGGCCTCGTCGATGGTGACGCCGGCGACTTCGAGCCGCTCGCGGAGCTCGGCGATGAGCTCGTTGGTGACCTGGTCTCCGCTTTCGCGCAGCGACAGCGTGCGGGCCGCCGCCGACCTTGTATCCTCGTCGCGGCTCGCGTGCGCGGCCGCTTCGTCGAAATCATAGGGGTGGCGGCCGGCGATGTGCCGCAGCGCCGATTCGGTCTGCGCGCCGACGAAATCGACATAGTTGTTGATCTGGAAGATGGCCTTGGCGCAGTCGTTGACGCGCCACACCACGACGGCGCCGATCTCGATCGGGTTGCCGATGAGATCGTTGACCTTCAGCTTCTCGCCTTCATGATAACGGACACGCTGCGATACCTTCTGGACCTTGAAGAAGGGTACGGTCGCGCGCAGCCCCGGCGTTGAATCGGTGCCGACATAGGATCCGAACAGCGTGAGCACCGCGCTCTCGTTCGGTTGCAGCGAATAGATCGAGGCGGTGAAGAGAACGGCGATCACGAAGCAGCCGAGTGCGCCCAGCGCCGTCGCAAAAGAGAAATGGAGGCCGCCGTGAGCATCATTCGAGAAGGCGTCATAAAGGGTCCAGCCGGCCAGGACGAAAAAGACGAGTGCGAGCAGAACGGCAACATAGCCGCTGCCGACGAGCATGGCCGGCCGGTCTTCGACGCTGGTGTTGAACGCGATCGTCGTCGAACGGGAAGGGGGCCTGAACGGTCATGGGATCACACTCCCTACAGGGTTCAACATAATTACTGATATTTTTTGATATCAAAAAATCAGGCAAAGAGCAACTGGAACAAATTTTATAGCAGAAACAAGTGGATAAGAGTTCATCGGGCCACTCGGAAGCAGCGCAAGATTGACGTCCGAAGGATCGCCGGGCCTAAGTATCGAAAAACGCCTCAGGGGAGCGCGCAATGATGACGAAGGATTCGAAATCACGACAGCATCAATTCTCTTGCGCCTGTTGTGGTCCGGCGTCGTCGCGACGCGGCTTCCTCGCAGGCCTTGGCGCACTTGGTCTCGCTTCGGCTCTCCCGACGGCAGCAGTGCGTGCACAGGCCAAGCCGGCGCTGATCGACACCCACTGTCACTTCTATCCTCCCGAGTACCAGAAGCTCTGGCTCGATTACGAGGACGCGCACAAGCAGCCACACTTCCCCGGGCAGGTCGCCTGGACCACCAGCAAGCTGATCGAGGACATGGACAAGAGCGGCGTCCGCACCGGCGTGCTGTCGATCGCCTCGACCCCCGGCGTGTGGTTCGATCGCGGGCCGGCGGAAGCGATGCGGATCGCGCGCGCCTGCAACGAATACGCGGCCGGCATGATGCGCGACCATCCGGGGCGCTTCGGCCTGTTCGCGACCTTGTCGATGCTGGACATCGATGCAACTCTGAAAGAGATCGAATATGCGCTCGACACGCTCAAGGCTGACGGCGTCGGCCTGCAGAGCAACTACGGCGACAAGTGGCTCGGCAACCCCGTCTACAAGCCGGTGTTCGAGGAGCTCAACCGGCGCAAGGCCGTCGTCTACGTGCATCCTCTGGTCGCAAGCTGCTGCGGCGCGCTCAGCGTCGGCACCTTTCCGGCGGTGATCGAGGTCCCGCATGACACCACGCGGACGGTGACAAGCTTGCTGCTCAGCGGCTCATTCGCGCGCTTCCGCGACATCAAATGGCTGTTCTCGCATGCCGGCGGCACGATCCCGATGATGGCGGGACGCATCAATTCGTTTTACGGCGCGCGGCCGAACCTGAAGGACTTTGCGCCGGAGGGGATCGAGGGCGAGTTGCGCCGGCTGCATTACGACACGGCGAATTCGACATTTGCGCCGTCGATGGCCGCATTGATGAAGCTCGTGCCGGTCTCCCAGATCACCTACGGCACCGATTATCCCTATTTTGGTTTTGATCAGTTCGACAATCTGCGCAAGCTCGGCTTGTCGGCCGTCGATCTCGACGCCATCGGTCATCAGAATGCCGAGCGCCTGGTGCCGCGACTGCGCACCTGAGGTATGCGCTTGCTGGCGGGGGAGAGCTTGTAGGGTGGGCAAAGGCGCGCTTGCGCCGTGCCCACCGTCCGTCAACGACCGCATCGTGAATGGTGGGCACGCTGTCGCTTTGCCCACCCTACGGTCTTCACGATCAGGACTTCATGCCGGTTATGGAAGCGCTGACCGCGCGGGGATCGCGCCGTAGCCAGCGACCAGTCTCCACCTGGGAAATGAAATCGCCGACAATCCGGTTATATTCATCCGGCTCCTCGAGATTGATCGCATGGCCCGAATTCGGGATCACCGCGAGCGCGGCTGACGGAATGGTCTGCTTCATCAGGATACCCGGCACCAGGCACGGCCAATCCTCATCGCCCGTGATGATCAGCGTCGGCACGTCGAGGCGCTTCATCTCTTCCACCAGTGTATAGAGCGACGGCCGCTCCTTCTGCACGCCCTGCTGGGTGTTGGCCGATCCAACGGCCGAATGCTCGGCCAGCATCCTCTTGAACTCGGCATGTCCGCGCGGGTCCTTGTTCTGATATTGCACGCGGGTTGGCCCATAGGCGTAGCGTTCGGCGAAGGCGGTCATGCCCTCCTTCCGCAGCGCGCCGGCGATCACGTCGGCCTCCGCGCGAAATGTCTCGCGCTTGTCGGGTTCGGCGCCGTACCCGCAGCCGCCGACGCACAGGGACAGCGCGCGCTCGGGATGACGAAGCCCGAAATGCAGCGTCGCGAAGCCGCCCATCGAGAGCCCGACAATGTGCGCCTTAGCCGCGTCGATGCGATCGAGCACGGCCAAAATATCGTCCGCCGCGCGCGCCTGTGAATAGGAGGAAACGTGCTCCGGCACTTCCGACGGCGGAAAGCCGCGCGCGTTGAAGGCAATGGCGCGATAGCGCTTGCCGAAATGCCGCATCTGCGGTTCGAAAGAGCGCAAATCGCCGGCGAACTCGTGGACGAAGATCACGGGACTGCCAGATCCGGTCTCCTCGAAATAGAGGCGCACCCCGTCGTCCGTCGTCGCGTAAGGCATGTCGCTCTCCTTCTGGCTCGGTCGTGCGGATCGGATTGTCGGCCGTATGCCGTATATCTGGGCGCTGTACTGCGTCTCCCGCTTTGGAATGATGGTTACAATGCAGCGCGCTTAATAGTTCTCACGCACCATGACAAGGCGGCCGTTGCGAACGCTGTTCCCCAATTCCGCGAAGCCCAGTCTTCTATACAGATGCTTGCCGGCCTCGTTGTCCGGATTCGTTTCCAGCCATAAGGTCCTTTCCGGGAACTGTTTTGCATGGATGTCCACCACGAACATGCCTAGTGGGGTCATGATGCCGACTCCGCGATACGGAGCGTACGAACGGAATGCTATGGTGTCCCAATTCCTCTTTGGATATTCGAAGCCGTTCTGAAGCGCGGGCGGATCATCCGCGCCGAACCATATGATAGCCGCGAGCTCCCCTTTGGGATCGAGCGCGGCGAGCGGCACTCTGCCCTTTGCGAACCATGCAGAGTAGCCTCGTTCGCCAAAACGCTTGTAGTCGGACGTGTTGTCCTGAAGTGCGGGGTCGCTCTTGTCCAGCGATCGCTTTCGCAGCTGCTCGACTCGTATTTCATCGAGGCCCGAGAAGATACTGAATTGCGTACCGCCTCTCCCCTCGAGCGAGCCGATCCGTATGGCGCTGAAGATCGGCGCCGGTAGTGGTATATCGCCCGTCTGCAGAGTTCGTTGTACTCGGGTCATGCGAAGAGCGTACTGTGGCACCGCGCGACCCGCAATGCATTGAGCTCCGATGCGAGCGAACCTGGAGATGTTCTGAAGTGTCTTGTGCCGCTATTGCACTCGCAGCGCGCCAGGAGCGCAGATGACGCCCTATGCTATGCCCTTGATGGACACACCCTGGAAAGCCATCGGCAACCGGGCATGGATCGGCGCGGGATGAACGGCGCTCGCTCTTGGATCAGGTCGACTTCTGCTTCGACGATCGTGCGCTGTTCTGGCGCTTCTTCTCGCCGTGATCGTTCTGGTTATGCTTCTTGGTGTCGGTTGCCGCAGTTTGCGGTTTCCTGGCGCGATTGTGATCAGCATATTCCTGGCCGTCGAGCGGTCCGCAATGCGGCGGATCGCGATCGCGATAGGGCCGTGCGATGTCGAATTGCGCGGCGTGGTCGTCGATCCATTTCCAGAGGATTTCGCTGGATGCCTGTCGCTGCGCGCGGTTGTCGCCCTTGACGCTCACGATGTCGGCCGCAAGCCCGTGGCCATAGCCGCCGCGGAAGCTGCCGCCATGGTAGGACCTGTCGTTCGCTGCCTTGAGGCCGCTTGCAATCGACTGACGATAGTCATCGCGGAACGCGCTGGTGATGCCGGGCGCGAGGCCCGCCTGCTCCGCCGCGAGCAGCATGTGAAACAGCTTGAGCTTGAAGTCCTGATCCATGCCGCCGATCACGTAGTCCGGCAACGATAGGCCGGCCTTCTCGGCGGCCTTCGGGTCCTTCCAGGCGAAATCTTCGTCGACCACGTTGGTGATGGTCCGGGTGACACTCACCAGCTTGCCCTTCCGTTTGACGGTCACCTTCCTGTGGTCTTCCTGCTTGACCGCGTCCTCCTTCGGCGTCCGCTGGTAGAGCGCCCACAAATAGCGGTCGATGCAGGCGTCCACGACGTAGCACTCGTCGAGGGTTTCGACGGTGTCCACAGCCTCTTTGACGTCGCCGCTGTCGGGGCTGGCCGCGCTTGGCGTCGACGCTTGAACGGGCGGCGCTTCGGCCGGCAGCGTTTCGGCAGGATCGGTCAACGCGGCGGTGACAACAGGTTCCGCCTCACGCGCGGCCGGCGTCGTGTCGGTCGCTGCTTCCGTTGCCGGAGCACTTGCCGCCGCAACATCGTCGTTACCGATCGTAACGGCCTGCGCGTTGTCCGCTGCCACCGCTTGCGGTTGGTCGGCCGCGGCCGCCTGCGGTTCGATAGCCGCCAGCGCGAGCGGTTTGTCGGGTTCGACAGCTTGCGGCGCGTCCGTCGCCGTCGCATGCGGCTCGTCGACTGCGATCGCTTGCGGGGGTGCGGCTGCCAACGCCTGCCAGCGATTGGTTGCGATCGCTTTCGGTTTACCTGCGAACTCGGCGTTGGCGGCGAGCGCGGGTGCGAGGTGATTGATGATCGGCCTCGCGCGGGTGTGCTCGATGTGAGCCGAACCAAACACCGCAAGCCAGGCGACAACACCGGCCGGCAGAACGACCTCTCGGCACAGCGCCGCCATCGTCATCAACCGCACCGGGTTCATGATCCCAGCCTCCAAAGACTCGAACCGAGCCAGATTGCTTAAGCCAGGCATGTCACACCGGCGAGCTCAGGGAGCACGATATGGACACGCAAATGCGGAGGCCGCAAGCAAATCGTCTTCGTCGACCGAGTGTTGCCCGAATGCAACGCGCCGTGGTCAGTCAAGTGATTGACCGCAAACAAGAAAGCCGCGTGGAACTCCGTTGGGCTCTCTGCGATGCCCGCGCATGATCCGAAAAAGTGTGCAGCGGTTTTCCGAAAAGATCAGGCGCAAGCAAGAATCTCGAACGCGATGGCGATTCATCCAGGGTTACTGGGCCGACGCCTTTGCCGCCCGTTCGATCAAACGCGCTACGTCCTCCGGCTTGGAAACGTACACGGCGTGGCTCGCCGCGACCTCGATCGTTTCGCTGCCGGCCCGTTTGGCCATGCGGCGCTCGAGGTCGGGATTGATGTTGTGATCACGCGTGGCGACCAGCGCCCAGCTCTTCTTCTGATGCCACGCGGCCGTCGTCACAGGCGCGCCGCCGGCGGCCTTGGCCAGCATCGCCTGGGAATGGGCCATGAAGTTCGCCTCGGCGGGCGGGACGTCGGCGGCGAAATCGGCGGGGAAAGCGGCCGGATCAAGGTACAGGAAATCGTCCTTGGTGGCGCGCATGTCATTGTTGGCAGCGGGGGCCTGCGAGAGCAGGCCAACTGCACTCTCGCCCTGGTCGGGGATGAAAGCGGCGATGTAGACGAGGCCGGCTACATTCGGCGCGTTGCCCGCTTCGGTGATGACCACCCCGCCGTAGCTGTGGCCGACCAGAAGCGTGGGGCCCTGCAGCAGATCCAGCACCCGTTTGGTCGCCGCGACGTCGTCGGCCAGTGATGTCAGCGGCTCCTGCACCACGGTGACCGCATAGCCGTCCTTGCCAAGAATGTCGACGACGCGCCGCCATCCGGAACCATCGGCGAAGGCCCCGTGGACGAGGACGACGTTCTTGACCGGCTCGGCCCGCGCCGGGCCGACGGCAGCCGAAAGAAGTGCGATGGCTGCAGCCGCGGCGAGAAGTGGCTTATTTGGCATGGAACTCTCCTCTATTGGATCATCAAATACATTCAACCGGTAGGTTAAATAAAGGCGTCGATTTGACAAATTGTCAACCTTTGGGTTGAATATTATTGGAATCGAGAACAGAGCGGGCAGATCGTCATGATTGAGATCGGAGCGCGGAAGGAAGCCGCTTCGCGCACCGCGCGCCTCGACGCGGTATTCGCCGCGTTGGCCGATCCGACGCGGCGGGCGATTATCGATCGGCTCTCACGCAGCGAGGCGCGCGTGACCGAGGTCGCCGAACCCTTCCATATGTCTTTGAACGCGGTGTCGAAACACATCCGCGTGCTGGAAGCGAGCGGCGTGGTCGAGCGGCACAGGAAAGGTCGCGACCACATTCTCTCCATCAATATCCGTTCGCTGGACGAGGTCGATGGCTGGATCGTGCGGACGCGCAGCTATTGGGAGGGGCGGCTGGACGCCATGGAGCGACTGCTGCACGAGCTCAAGAAGGACCACAAGCCGGGGCCAAAGGATCGTAAGCATGGTTCGCGGTGACACGACGGGCCAGATCGTGCAGGTACGCCGGCGCGTGAGGGCCACGGCCGAGCAGATCTTCGACCTGTGGACCAAACCCGACTTGATGGTTCGGTGGATGAGCCCCTTTCCGGGCGCGGTCGATTGCAAGGCGAGCTGTGATCTCCGCCCTGACGGAACCTTCAGCCTTGTCATGTCATCGGAGCAATCAAGCCGCGAAGTATCCGGCACCTATGTGCTGATCGACCGGCCGCGCAAGCTTGTGTTCACGTGGATTGGTCCGCTGACGAACGATGTGAATACGCTCGTAACCGTCGAACTCGATCCGCGCGGCGATGAAACAGATCTCGTGCTAACCCACGAGCGTCTACCGACGTCGGCAATCGTCGAAGGTCATACCAGGGGTTGGGGAAACATCCTGGACCATCTGGCGGAGGTGGTTTCAATACGATGATCGACGAAAAGAAGCTCGAAGAACGCCTGGTCGCGCTCGAAGCGGCCAAATCCTGGAGTCCGCGCGTCGTCTCGCGGCTGGAGACGCTGTTGCGCTCGGGCGCGGACGAGGCACTCTACCGCATCAATCCGATCCAGTTCGCCACGGAAAAATCGATTGCCGAAGCTGAAGCGATCGATCTTTTCCTCCACGCCTCCGTGGTCGGGCTGTTCGACATGGACTGGATGCTCGTTTGTCCGATGTGCTCGGACGTTGTCGAGAGCTTCCGATCCTTACGCAAACTGCACACGCATTTCCACTGCCATCTCTGTCAAAGCGATTATGACGCCGCGCTCGACGATTACATCGCGGTCACGTTTACAGTTTCGCCCGCCGTGCGCAGCATCCGCTTCCATCAACCCGAAGCGCTTTCGGCGTGGGATTTCGTCTTCCACCATAAATTGACGCCGGGCGGCATATTGCCTGACGGCGTGCCTTGGAGCGAGGCTGCCAAAGGGCTGGTGAGGGTGCTCACCCGCATCGAGCCGGGTTGTGTGGCCAATCTTGAGATTGATGCCACTGAGGGCGCGCTTCTGGGCCAGGATTTCGAAAGCGACGCTCAATTTTTCTTCCCGGTCGACAAAGGTGCGGGTGGGACGCCACCCCATATACCGGTCACGCTCGAGGCCGGCAAATGCGTGGCCGGCGCGGCGAACATCGCACCCGGCAAGGTCGTGTTCGAAGTTCGCAACGCCGGCAAGCTGCCGGTGGTATTCGGCATCCTGCAGCTTCCGACGGCGTCGTTTCAGCGCCCACCGCTTCGCTTCGCGCCAGCCTTGTCCGGCAAGCGACTGCTGATGACGCAAACCTTCCGCGATTTCTTCCGCTCCGAGGTGATCAGCGCGACGGAGGGTATTGCGGTTCTCGACGTGACCCTCGTATTCACCGATCTGAAGGGTTCGACGGCGCTCTACGAGCGGATCGGCGACCTCAACGCCTACATTCAGGTGCAGCGGCACTTCCAGCATCTTCTCGACGCTACCGTTCGGCACAATGGCGCCGTCACCAAGACGATCGGCGATGCCGTGATGGCGGCGTTTTTGACCTCGGCCGATGCGGTGCGGGCGGCGCTTGAAATGCGCGAGGCCGTGGATGAGCTCAATCGCGACCGAACGCAGCGTGATTTTATCCTGAAAATCGGCGTGCATCGGGGAGCCTCGATCGCGGTCACGCTCAACGAGCGGCTCGATTATTTTGGCCAGACGGTGAACATCGCAGCGCGGGTGCAAAACCTTGCCGATGGCGACGAGATTTGCATCACCGAAGAAGTCTACGGCGCGCCGGCCGTGGCGAAAATTGTCGCACCATATCCGGTGCAAAAGAGCGAGGCTGAACTCAAGGGCGTCAGCAAGGCCATGTCGGTCTATCGCCTGGCCCGAATGGCATCCTAGTCGACGCAACCGGCTCAAGCCCTTTTCGAGATCTCTTTCTGTCGCGACCGGTCTACTCGAATAGGGTCACAATCACCAGCGTTTCACTTCTGGCAGAGCTGGCGGCGCCGCTAAAATTGTGCGCGAATCCAGCTCCCAGAGCCCGCAGAATGCTCTTGTTGGCCCACACCGACGAAATCCGGCGATCGTCGAAATGTCGGCTGTCGGGGGTAAACCGGAAATGGTCGCCGAGCTGCCAAATCGACGCTCATGACCTAAAGCGGACACCGACACCCCCTACCATCGCGCTCGTCGCAACGATATTCTGAGCTCCCTTGAGCCTTGCGGCATTGTGCGCACTGATCGAAAGGTATCTCATGCGAACGTGCGATGTCGCCGTGATCGGGCTAGGCCTTATGGGCAGCGCGGCGCTCGACGCGTTGCTCAACGCCGGGGTCGATGCGTTGGGTTTTGATCCGATTGGGCCCGGCGATAATCGGGGCTCTTCCCACGGTTCATGTCGGATCTTCCGGCGTTTCAATTTCGAGAATGACAACTATACCGACCTGAGTGACGCAGCCCTTGCGGGCTGGAAGCGTCTAGAGGCCGATAGCGGTGAAACGATCCTCATTCCGTCCCCGATCTTGGAGGCTGGCCGGCCCGGATCGGCAATGGTGGCTGCGTCGCGCGCCGCGGCGATAGCGAAACGCCATGCCGATCCCGCTTGGTTCGGCCGCTGCGGCAAATCGGGAATTTCCAGCGTTCGCTCTTCCTACCGACTGGGATGTGGTCGTGCAGGACGGCGGAGCCATTCTGAAGGCCGAAGTCGCCCTAAGGATCATGCGTAAGCGCGCCGGCGCGCGGGTGTTTCCGGAAGCTGTCCAGATCGACGGTCGTCAGCACGGCGTGTTGGTGCGCACCAAGACCCAGGAGGTCCTCGCTCAACAAGCCATCCTCGCTCTTGGCCCATGGCTCGGCGGCGCCCTGCCCAGGATTGCTCCGGTGCTCTTGGTAACGCGGCAGGCCGTAGGCTGGTTCAAGGCCGCCCGTCCCGAGACCGTGTCACCCGACCGCTTTCCAGTGTTCATTCTTGAGCGCGGACCCGACGATGTCATCTATGGCTTCCCGGATTTCGAACAACGTGGAGTCAAAGCGGCACCTCACAATCACGGACCGAAAGTAAGCGCTGACGACTGGGACCCGCCGGCCACGGATGCCGAATTACTGCCGGTTAGCGCAGCCTTGGCCCAGTTCGTCCCAGGCGCAGCCGGCCCTGTCTTCGATCGCGACATTTGCCTCTACACAAACACTCTGCCTGCCGACCGTCGACCGGACAGAGGCGAAGAGTTCATCATCGACCGGTGGCCGAATTCCCACCTGATCGTCGCCTCAACCTGCTCCGGCCATGGCGCGAAGTTTGCGACTGCTATCGGTGACAAACTCGCACGGCTCGCCATCGATCCAACCTACGAAGTTGAGCCGTTTTTCAAGCTATCCCGATACTCTGCTTTCTGCTGATCGGGCAATTTTTGACGACGCGCGGGGCAAGCGATGGTGATGTTCATTGGTGAAGCGGAGGTCCAAAGGTATTTGGACTGGAAATCGCTCATCGCCGCCATGGAGACGGCGTTGATTGGGTTTTCCGCTGGGCGCGTCATCCAACCGGTTCGCAATATGCTCACCATTGAGGAGGGCAAGCGTTATCTCGGTATTATGCCCGTCGTTGCTGACAAGACGATGGGATTGAAGTTGGTTTGTTTCTATCCTGGGAATGCCGGGACTTCGGTCCCTACCCACACGGCCATGATCCTACTGTTCCGCCCCGAAACCGGCGAACCGCTTGCAGTTATGGACGGCCGACTCATTACGGAAATGCGGACCGCAGCAGTGTCGGCGGCTGTCACAAATCGGCTATCAGCGCCCGACAGCAGAGTGCTGGCTCTGCTCGGCAGCGGGGTACAGGCGAAGGCCCACCTCGAAGCGATCCGGCAGGTCCGTCCAATACGAGAGGTGAGAGTCTGGAGCCAAACCTCGGAGCACGCCAAACGCTTCGCCAACACGCACGACGCGATCGCGATGGACGCAGAAAGCGCCGTGCGGGGCGCCGACATCATTGTCACGGCGACGAATGCGCACGATCCCGTTCTTAAGGGTGCATGGTTGAAGCGTGGTGCTCACGTCAATACGGTCGGATCGCCACGGCCGACATGGCGAGAGGTCGACGACGAGACGATGGCAAACGTCATCATCGTCGACTCCCGAGAGGCTGTTCTCAAAGAATCAGGGGATGTAATCCTCTCCAAGGCCAACATTTTCGCCGAAGCGGGTGAGGTTCTCGGAAAGACAAAATTGCCTGAGGTAGGCCAGACCACGATTTTCAAGTCCGTCGGCATCGCAATCGAGGACCTCGCTGCCGCGCGCCTTGTTTTCGACCGTGCGTCCGAAAAGCCAGCATAGAACAGACGATGTCGCGCGACGTGGTTTGCGAATGCCGACTGTTGGCCCTTCACGTCATTTCGCGGCAACGCAATAATTTGGTCGCAGTCGGAGCCAAGCGGACGTCGACGGTCTTGCGGCCATGGTGGAAGCGACGCGAGTGACCCCAACCGGACCTCGATTCGAGATAGGCTTATGTCGCCCTTCCGGGACACGGATGCCGGGTGGTACGATGCCACGTCCCGACCGGGCGGCGCTAGATGATCGATACGAGCGTTTTCCGAGACCAGATGACGATCCGGCGGCTTCGCCTCGCGGCTGGTCTAATTATGCTCTCCTATCTCACGCTGCACCTGAGCATGCACGCGCTGGGCAATGTCTCGTTCGAGGCAATGCAATGGGGTACGCGAATACACGATTTCATCTGGCACAGTGTGCCGGGAACTATCGTTCTGTACGGCGCGTTCGCAATCCATTTTACTCTTGCGCTCTATGCGCTTTATGCGCGCCGGAGTTTTCGCATGAGTGCCGGCGAATTAGTGCGTCTTGTTCTCGGTTTCTCTATTCTACCCCTCTTGCTGCATCACTTTGCGGCCGGGCGATATGTATATTCGGCGTTCGATGTGACGCGCCGTTACGACGTAGTACTCACCGTTTATTTTTCCTTTGTTCCGTTCTGGGGGTGGCGGCAAGTCACCGTGCTCCTGATCGCTTGGACGCACGGTTGCCTCGGCGTGCATTACTGGCTACGCGCGCGATCCAACTATCACAAGTTTGCTCCGGTAATGCTTACATTGGCTACACTCCTGCCAGTGCTCGCCTTGCTCGGGCTTTGGCAAGGGACGCGCCAAGTACTCGCACAATGGCACCTGCACCCAGAATGGCTTCAAATGGCCGTGCGCGACGGTCATGTGCGCGATCCAGGCGTGAACGGACCAAGTTGGAATCTCGAAGTTCAGCTTTACTGGACTTACGTTGTACTCTTGACGCTCGTGCTCATTGCACGGCCGCTACGCTGGCTGGTTGAACGGCGCCACGGCCTGATCAAGATCGTGTATCCTGGCGGCCGTGTCGTTCGTGTGCCCGTCGGCTATGCCGTGCTCGATGCCAGCCGCAGCGCCAGCATTCCGCATGCTGCAATTTGCGGCGGACGAGGTCGCTGTACGACGTGCCGCATCCGCGTGCTGCGTGGGGTCGATAGGCTGCCGCCGCCTAGCGCTTCCGAGCAAGCGTTGTTGGATCGATTGCACGCTGGTCCGAGTGTACGTCTGGCGTGTCAGTTGCGTCCTCACATTGACACCGCAGTTCTTCCGCTGCTGCCGCCGGATATCGGCGCGAGCGAGACGCGCCGACGCGACTATTCCGAGGCTTCGGACATTGAACGTTTCGTCGCGATCATGTTTGTGGACATCCGTAGGTCGACCGCCTTGGTCGAGCAGCGACTCCCTTATGACGTAGTATTTCTGCTCAACCACTTCTTCGATGCCGTGGCGGGCGCGGTAGTTGACACCGGTGGCATGCCCAACCAATTCATCGGTGACGGCATGATGGCGATCTTCGGCATGTACGCCGGACCGCGGGAAGCTTGTTCCCAAGCGTTGGTCGCGGCGCAACTTATCCATGGCCGCCTTGCCGACATGAATCGAACACTGGCGGATGAGTTGCCGGAGCCAATTGCAATCGGCGTCGGGCTCCACGCCGGCAACGTAATCCTGGGCGAGCTTGGTTATCGGGATCGATTCCTCCTGACAGCAATCGGCGATTCGGTACATGTAGCCGCGCGTCTCCAGGAACTGACCAAAGATTATGGCTGCCAACTCGTTGTGTCGGACGCCGTCACCGCCACTGCCGGCGTCGAAATGAGTGGGTTTCCTGTGCGCGAGGTAAACGTGCGCGGCCGCAAGGAACCCCTGGCCGTGCGAATCGTCGGCGCTATGAACGAATTGGTCGCGTGAAATCGTCGTGTGGAAATCGAGCAACCTTGTAAAGCAACGGTCCGCGTCGCCTCCTGGCGCACTTGCCAGTAGCAACCATCAGTACGTCCGCCTTTGGCCCCTTCTGCGACCTCCGGCGACGTCCGCCATTGCGCCGCTATTGGCGGACAAGCGGACATCAGGCGGGGCTCGGCCAAACATCCCGATTTATGATGGGGTGGACGCCCCGCCGACGGCATCGATGTGCCAAAGTGGAGTTGTTGAGCACCACTTAAGGGAGGCGTCCTTGTCAAAGGTTATCACAATCGGTCTGGATATCGCCA
>Ga0070730_10000743_pt1 | contig 35162 bp, 33 predicted proteins | sample Coa_R1_3_FD_66447 | JGI IMG/M metagenome (GOLD analysis project Ga0070730, IMG submission 66447) | Surface soil microbial communities from Centralia Pennsylvania, which are recovering from an underground coalmine fire - Coalmine... | ecosystem: Environmental > Terrestrial > Soil > Unclassified ...
GTAGAGCGCGGGATGGCGCGCTCGGTCGATGGCTTTGCGAATTTCCGCCACACGGCTGGTGACTCCGGTGGAAGTCTCATTGTGTACTACCATGACCGCGCGAATTTTATGATTGCGGTCCGCCGCCAGCCGCTCTTCTACATGGGCTGGATCCACACCATGACGCCAGTCGCCGGGAACAAATTCCACGTCCAATCCCCAGCGCACGGCCATCTGTTGCCAGAGAGTGGCAAAGTGGCCGGTCTCAAACATAAGCACCTTATCGCCCGGAGATAACGTATTGACGATGCAGGCTTCCCAGGCGCCGGTGCCGGATGCGGGAAAGATCACTACCGGACCGGAGGTGCGAAATACAGAGCGGCATCCTTCAAGGACCTCTTTGCCCAGACGAGAAAAAACCGGCCCGCGATGATCGATGGTCGGGCGGTCCATGGCGCGGAGTATGCGATCCGGAACGTTGGTGGGGCCTGGGATTTGCAGGAAATGACGTCCGGAACGATGCATGAGCCCTCCTCCAGGCAGGTTCATCGAATTGAATGCAATATTATAACAGGTGCTATTTTCGCTTCGAATGCTAGAATAAAACATCACAAAATACATTATTTAGGGCTTGAGAAGACTTTTGACTTTTGTTGCAGGTTCCTCCGAAGTTCAGCTGGTACAAGGTTATTGCATGCAATCACAAAAAAAGACTTCCGTCAGCCTGCATGATGAAGTGCTGGTGCAGCTCCGGCGAATGATCTATGAGTGCGAACTTAAGCCCGGCTCGCGCATTGTGGAGCGGCCTTTGTGCGAACGGCTTCGCGTCTCGCGGACGCCACTGCGCGAGGCGTTCAAAGTGCTGGCCTCGGAAGGACTGATTGAGCTGCTGCCGAACTGCGGAGCACGCGTGGCTCCGCTGAGCGAAAAGGACGTTCGTGACGCGCTTGAGCTCATGGCCGCTATTGAAGGCCTGGCGGGAGAGTTGGCGGCCGCGCGGGCCAGTGACGACATTATCGCCGAAATCCGGGCGCTGCATTATCAAATGTATGCTCACTATCTGCGCCGGGAGTTGCCGGAGTATTTCCGTCTTAATCAGGCGATCCATCAGCGAATCATAGAAGCCGCAGGCAACACGGTTTTGTCGGCGCAGTACAAACTGCTCAGCCTGCATGTGGCGCGGGCGCGTTACATGGTCAACCGTCTGGACGACGAGCGCTGGAGCCGGGCCATGAAAGAACATGATGCCATCCTCGATTGCCTGGTCCGCCGCGCTGGGGCTGAGTTGCGGGAGTTGCTGCACTCTCACCTGATGAACAAACTGTCGAGCCTGCTTAGCCATCTGCCACAGCCCGAGGCGGAAGCGGCAGATGCGGGCAAATCCGGCACGCGAGTTGCAGCAGAGGATGGCACAGAGCACCGGGTGAGCGAAGCCGCGATTATTCGCGAGCCAGCGCGGCTTTGAGGACACGCGCTGCGTGTACGGCGACGCGTCCCGTACAATGCTCGATCTGATGGCGGCAGCTCGTGCCATCGGCCACAATAACCGTGCTGGCAGGCGCGCTGCGTATGGCCGGCATCAGACTGCGTTCGGCCATGCGCAGGGAAATCTCCTGGTGGTCCGTCTCATATCCGAAGGCCCCGGCCATTCCGCAACAACTGGATTCGATCTGCTGCACCGCCAGTCCGGGAACCAGCTTGAGCGCCGCGACCACGCTGGGAACGGCCCCGAAGGCCTTTTGATGGCAATGGCCGTGGAGCAGCGCTTCGCGCGGGCCATCGTCACGCAGAGGAAGATTTAGTTTGCCACTGCGCGATTCGTGCACCAGGAATTCTTCGAACAGCACAGCCTTTGACGCAACAGCATCTACCAGCTCGCCTTTGAGAATGGCGCTCAATTCGTCTCGCAGGGTCAACAGGCAGGAGGGTTCGAGTCCAATGATGGGGACACCGCGCAGGGCTGCGGGCCCCACGACTGCGACCAGCCGGGTGAGTTCTTCACGCGCTTGCTTGACCATGCCGGCACTTAGAAATGTGCGGCCGCAACAGAGTGGCCGCGACGAGACGCTCGACTCGGCTACTGAATAACCAGCGGCTTCGAGCACGGCACGCGCATCGCGGGCATTTTCCGGTTCAAAGTAGCGGCTGAAGCAATCGACAAAAAACATCACCTCGCCGTTTGCGCCGTTTTTTGCGGGTGGAGTCTGGTAGATGTCCCTGCGCCAATGGGGCAGCTTGCGTTTCGCACTCAGGCCGGTCCATGGTTGGGAAAGCGCAGCCAGGCCAGGGATGCGATTGCGCAGATTCAGGAGCGGCGCCAGGCGGCTGGCCCACGAGGCGTACCGGGGCAGAGAGGCGGTGAGCTTTTCACGCGCCGATAGTCCGTGGCGTTCGTGCCATTGGTACTGGAACTCGATCTTCATGCGCGCCATGTCCACGCCGGTGGGGCATTCGCGGCGGCAGGCCTTGCAGCTCACGCAAAGATCCATGACCTGCTTCATGCCATCAGAAACCAAAGCGTCAGTGCCGAGCTGGCCGGTGAGCGCCAGGCGCAGACTGTTGGCGCGACCGCGGGTGACATCTTTTTCGTCCTTTGTGGCCAGATAGCTCGGACACATGACCCCGGCATCCATCTTGCGGCAGTGGCCGTTGTTGTTGCACATCTCTACGGCGCCCAGCAGACCGCCCCAGTTGGACCAGTCGAGTGACGTGGTCACGGGCAGACCGGCATATCCGGGCTTGTAGCGGAAATACTGGCGGTCGTCCATGCGAGGAGGATGCACGATTCTGCCGGGATTGAAAAGCCCCGTGGGATCAAATGCGTCTTTCACCGATTCAAAAGCGCGGACCACCTGATCGCCAAACATGGTGCGATGGAATTCGGAGCGGACAATGCCGTCACCGTGCTCACCGGAATGCGAGCCTTTGTATTCGCGCACGGCGGCAAAGGCTTCTTCGGCCACGGCGCGCAGCTTCTTTACGTCGCCAGCGTCCTTGAGGTTCAGCACCGGGCGGACGTGAAGGCATCCCACCGAGGCGTGGGCGTAGAACGTGCCCACCGTTCCATTGCGAGAAAAGATTTCCGTGAGGCGGTCGGTATAGTTGGCAAGATCTTTTAGCGGAACTGCGCAGTCCTCGATGAAGGCGAGCGGCTTGGCGTTACCCTTCATGGACATCATGATGTTCAGGCCGGCCTTGCGCAGCTCCGCCAGGCTTGCCTGGACTCCGGTATCTACGGCGCGCACCACCGAACCAGAACAGCCCAAATCGGCGAGCAGCTCCTCCAACCGGTCGAGGCTGGCCAGCAGCTCTGCGTGATCATCGCCGGAAAACTCCACCAGCAGCAGGGCTTGAGGATGACCTTTGACTACATTCTCGATGGTGGAGCGGAATGCGGGAATGGCGCGGGCGAGATCGAGCATGTTGCTATCCACGAGTTCCACAGCCGAGGGCGCTAATTTGACGATGTGCTGCGTTGCCTCCATGGAGTCGCGAAAGCGGGCAAAGTGGCAGACGCCCTGCACTTTGTGCCGGGGAATTCGGTGCAGCTTGAGCTTGATTTGAGTGAAGAAGCCGAGCGTGCCTTCGGAGCCGACCAGGAGTTTGGCCAGATTGAGCGGTTGCTCGCCCATCATGTGGAGGTTGTATCCGGCGACGTTGCGCAGCACTCTGGGAATTCGCAGGGCCAACTCTGCGGCATTAGCGATATAGAGAGCACGCATGGCAGCGGCGAGTTCGCCTGCTCGTCCTGCTGCGTTGTGGTTTGCGGGTATTTCGCCGAATACCACACGCGATCCATCGGCCAGCACGGCCTCGATTTCGAGTACGTTGTGCACCATGGTCCCGTACTGAATCGAGCGGCCACCGGCAGAGTTGTTTCCCGTCATGCCGCCGATGGTGGCCACGGCCGATGTGGAGACGTCGACAGGGAAGTACCAACCGGAAGATTTGAGTGCCTGATTCAGATGATCGAGGACGATTCCCGGCTGAACGGTGGCAGTACCGAGTTGCGTATCAACATTCAGGATTTGATTGAGGTGCCGGCTGGTATCCAAGACCACAGCTTCATTTACGGTCTGTCCGGCTTGCGAGCTGCCTCCACCTCGCGGAAGAACGGGGAATCCCTCTTCGCGGGCCAGGGAGATCACAGCTTCAATGTCACTGGTGTCCTGAGGCAGGGCCACGCCAATGGGCTCGACCTGATAAATGGAAGCGTCCGTGGAGTAGCGGCCGCGGGTGAAGGCGTCAAACAGTACCTGGCCACGCATTACCTTCGTCAAGCGGGCGGCCAGAGAGGGATCGCCAATTTTATATTTGCCGGATTCTTGCTGCCTCATTTTGCATGCAACCAGAACTGTTGCTGTTTTGTTCCCGAAAGAAACACTTGCCACGAATTGAGAAGAATTCCTGATTTAAGCCGCCTGGGCATTTTGCTGGCAGAAAGAAGCCAAATGCTCGGCCCGCCTTGCCTGCTTTCAAGAATTAAATAATAATACGCGCGCATGAAACTCGCCGTGATCGCCGGAGGTAAGCGCCTGTGCGTTTCCGCATTGTAAGGGCCACCCATGTTGTACTGGGGCTGCTGTGTCTAATGTACCTGCTTACTTATGTTGACCGCCTCAACTTCAGCACCGTGGTGCTCGACCGGCAGTTTCTCAAAGAAATTCCTCTGGACAAGGTGCAAATCGGATTTGTGTTTTCGGCTTTTGCCTATCCTTACCTTATCTTTCAGGTGATTGGCGGCTGGGTGGCGGACCGATTCGGTCCGCGCCGGGCGCTGACGGTTTGCGGGTTTATATGGGCGGGCGTAACACTGGTGACCGGGCTGGTGCATGGCCTGGTTGGACTATTCCTGGCCCGGGTGGTTGTGGGCTTCGGCGAAGGCGCTACTTTTCCCGCGGCGACGCGCGCCATGTCCTACTGGACACCCAAAAAAAAGCGCGGCTTTGCCCAGGGAATCACACATGCGTTTTCTCGTTTGGGCAATACGCTCACACCGTTTCTTGTTGCCTGGCTTACGCTGGCCACTTCCTGGCGTGGCTCGTTCATCATGGTCGGCTGCATCAGCCTGCTGTGGGTGGTGGCCTGGATGATCTACTTCCGCGATGATCCCGGCAGGCATCCCGCTGTGACGCGGGAGGAGATCGCGCAGCTTCCACCTTATGGTTCTAAATCGTCTTTGGGCGTGAAAATTCCCTGGCGGCAGTTGCTGCCGCGCATGGCGCCGGTGACGTTTGTATATTTTTGCTACGGATGGATTCTCTGGCTGTATCTAAGCTGGATTCCTTCTTTTTTCATGGGAAACTTTAACCTGGACCTGAAAAAGTCAGCGCTGTTCTCGTCGGGAGTTTTTGTCTCCGGGGTGCTGGGTGACACGCTGGGTGGAATTGTCAGCGACTTTCTCTTTAACAAGACCGGCAATGCCAAACTTGCTCGCTGCACCATGGTAGCGGTGATGATGACTCTCTGCGGTCTCTCGCTGGTCCCCATTCTCTTTACGCGGGACATGACCATTGTGGCCATGGCGCTGAGCATGGGCTTCTTCTTCGCGGAGATGACGATTGGTCCCATGTGGGCCATTCCCATGGACATTGCGCCCAGATATTCCGGAACGGCCAGCGGGCTGATGAATACCGGCTCGGCGCTGGCTGCGATTCTTTCCCCGGTGATCGGCGGTTACCTGATACAGGTCAGCGGCAACTGGCTGCTGCCGTTCATGGTTTCCGCAGGCGTGATTCTGCTGGGGGCTATATTCTCATTCACCATGCATCCGGAAAGGCCGCTGGCGGAAGTTCCGGTGGAGGATGCAACTCCCGCTGTTATTCACGGCTGACGAAGTATTGCGCTCCGGTGCATCCGCGCCCAAATGCAAACGGCTGGCAAGCCGGTTAGCCTGCCAGCCGTTTTTGCCGGCCACGAAACTTAAATCCCGTGTTTAGTGCAACACCGGCGTGCAGTCGTTCACCGGAGGCGCTGCCGTGCCTACGGTGGTGTTGCGCGACGGAGCAGCGTCAAAGTCGAACATGTCTTCGAGCGTGCTGGCATGGGCGTCGCGTTTGGTCAGGTGGAGCGTGCGCACATCGTCACTTCCGCCGTCGTCTGTTGCCGGCACAGTGAGGAAGCGCTTTTCAATGAAAGCGAGAAGCGAGGTGTGATCGCCCACGGTGTGAGAAACGTAGTGCTGTTTGGCGAACGGGGAAATTACCATGAGGGGCACACGAATTCCCAGCTGATTGAAATTAGCGCACGATTCCGGATACGCTCCGGTGGGATCGGCGGCAAGTGCGGGGCAAAGCGCTTCGGCATCTTTCACCGAGGTATCGGTCTGGGTTGGATCCAGGAAGTTGAATGTGCACTCGGCGCCATGGCCCGGCTGCAGGCTAAGCGGAGGATTCGAAAGATCGGCGCACTGTCCTGGCGAAATGCCATCCGGATTCAGGGCATGGCCCTGGGGAGCGCGCGGCGGACGAACGTGATCGTATTCACCGCCATGCTCGTCATAGGTAATGAACATGACTGAATCATTCCAGACAGAGCTGGAGCGGAGAGCATTCACTACTTTGGATACAAAGGCCTGGCCGCGCTGAATGTCGGTGGGCGGGTGCTCGTCGTTTTCAGCCTGGATGCCGAAGACGCCAAAGTTGGGGTCAACAAAAATTACCTGAGGCAGTTCGCCAGCACCGGGAGCGCCAGCCAGCTGCGAGAAGAGCACAGGCAGCGGGTGATAGCGCGGATCGGCGGTGCGGAAGCTGAACGCCTGGGGAAAGTCCTGGAAGTAATCGCCCCATGTGATGCCGTTTTTATCCAGCAGGTCGAAGATGGTTCCGGTGATCGGTTGATAGCCCGTGCCGGGAGGAAAAGTGTCAGAAGTGGTGACGTGGCCAAACGAGGTCGCACTCATCAGATAAGAACGGTTCGGGAAGGTGGGGCCAATGACGGAAGAGAAATAGCGATCATTGATGGCGAATTTCTGCGCCAGGTCGTAGTAGAAGGGAATTTCGTCCTGGTTGTAGAAGTTCATGGTCTGGTCTTCGGTGGGATTTTCTCCCGTGGCCGTGTCGATCTGCTCGGTGATGTCATTCACGCGAACAAAGCCGTCGGCGCGGAAATCGAAGAGCAAATCGTTCGGGTGCTCGAAGTTGGATTCCAGATGCGAGCTATTCCAGCCATGGTCGAGATCGGGGCCGGCGCAGCGGCGTGAATCGTGGAAAGAGAGTACGGTGTGGCCGTCCGCATCAGGATTGGAATTGGTGCAGTGAAAGATACCGCCGGAGACGGTGCAGCTCAGACCGTCAATACAATGATGGTCGTTGGGGCGGCAGCCGCTCTTGCCGTCATTGTCGCGGTCATCCCGGTCGGGATTGTGATACGGGCTGCCTGGAGCAAAGGCCAGGACGCCAAAATAATTGTCAAAGGAATGATTTTCCTGCATCAGGATGATGATGTGTTTTACTTTTTTTAAATCGCCTTCAGCGCGGGCCGGCCTCGCTGCCAATAAAACAATCCCACACAACACCAGCAGTACAGCAGTCAGTCTTCGTTGCACGTTACAGCCTCCTTGTGGTTCTGCAAATAAACTATCCAGTACACACGATCTGTGAGAAAAACTGATAAAGAGTTTGTGAAATTCTTTTAACGTATTAAAAGGCAACCCCGATTGACTTTTGAAATGGATTTATCGCAGAAAACCCAGATCGGGAATGGCAGCAAAAACATTAAGGCATCTGATCAGAAAATGCGGGGCTGAAGAACCAGTCCCAATGTTTCAAAGAGCTGGACGCAGGGAAATGGAAACGACTCAAGGATGTGGTTTGTGAAAGTTGCCCCATGATATTGCCAACTGCCTGGAAGACAGAAACTGTCGCTGTATCAATTACGATGTGTTCGCGCTTCCAGGGATCATACTGACGATCCAGTACGTCTTGCCAGTTCGGAAGCTTATGGCCGGGAATGTCGGCTTTGCGTGTGATTCCACTCTGTGACGATGCTCGACCGCGTCTTTTGTTTTATTCATCGGATTCCTCCGACGAGACAACTATGATACCGCAGCCCCACTCACCGCAGCTTGGCCAGCAAATCCTGAGGGTGAACTGGTTTCGCAAGGATTTCGAATTCATGTCCCTGGGCACGTGCGCGTTCCAGCAGGTCAGCCGTGGCTGCCTGGCCGGAAAAGAGAAGTATCTTGCACGCGGGCAGCATGCCGCGAATCAGAATGGCGGCCTCAATGCCATTCATGTCAGGCATGATCACGTCACTGATCACCAGATCCGGACTGAGTTCACGGGCACGGTTCACGGCGGAGATTCCGGTATAGGCCGCGATAGCATCAAAGCCACTCTGATTCAGGATTGCGGCAAGAGTATCCGCAATCAGATGCTCGTCATCCACAACCAGTACTTTTCTTTTAGCGCGATTATCATTCAGTGGCATAGCAGCACGAACTCCCCAATCATTTACAGCCGACCTGGAAATTATAAAGCGCAGCGATATCAGAGATGCTGGTTATGGCAAAAAAGTGATCTAAAGCCAACCCAGGCCCGTTCGCCAGGATTCTTATCGGAGCAGAAGCCAGGGAGGACCTCATGCGCGCCGTGGCCATGATCGTCTTTAGTTTCGCAGGTGTGTTCGTTTTTTCTCAAAATCCCCAAGTCTCTGCCGCATCAGCGGCGCAGGAAGCTGTCAGGGCGCAAAATTCTGTTCATTTACCTGCTTTGGGTCAGAACGAGACACGCAGTTTGAATCCATCTGCAATTCAGGGTGAACAAATTGCAGCGGGCACTGAAATTCACGCAGTACTGGACACACCGCTCTCAACTCGAACCGCCCGGCAGGGTGACCATTTCACGGCGACAGTCGCGCAGACCGTTCGGGGAAGAGATGGCTTTGTGGCAATTCCCGCGGGAGCGCGCATTGAAGGCGAGATTGCGGAATCAGAGGAAGGCAGGGGCGTAACTACAATTCACGGCAGAGGTAAACTCAGCCTGCGCTTCCAGGGCATCGCGCTTTCTGGCGGGCAAAATGTTCCGTTCGCGGCCACGCTTATCTCCGTACATAACACCAATGGCAAAGAAACCAGAAACACTGGCGGTGAAACACTCTCAGGCGCACGGAGCAGAGACGTGGTGAAAAATACCGGAACCGAGACCGGTACGCTGACAGAACCGGTATTTGGAAATCCTTTGCATGGGCTGGCCGTTGGCGCTTTCAGCGGCGGCGGCTACGTTCTCTCTGTTAAAGGCAAAGAGGTTGATTTACCTGCCCAAACCGGCATGGTCATTCGTCTGGACCAGCCATTCGGCATCCAGGGTTTGGGGAGCCAGTAACTGTAAAATCAAGCAGTTTTCTTCGGCTGTGATTTCTTCCGGCCTTTTTGTTTCTTGCGCAGCAGGCGTTTATGACGGGCTATTTCCTGCTCTGAAAACATGGTGCCACGGCAGTTACTGGTGTTGCAGTAACAGGGCGCCTGCTCGCCGGGTTCGCCGTCATAGAGGTTGTAGTCATAGGTGAGCTCTTCACCCGGCTGAATTTCTTTCAGTGCGGTGACCCAGATACGACCTTTGATTTCGTCGGTATCGCAATTGGGATCGCACGAGTGGTTGATGAACGCGGCCATGCCAAAGCCATCAATCACGGTTTTTCCGTCATCCATGCCAAACAAATACGTGAGTTCGGTATCCGAGTAGAGATATTCGCACTCTTCTTTAGTCAGCCGCGGACCGGTATATTCGAGGACGCGCTGGCCCTTGCTGATGCGGTCAGTAGCATATACGCCGGCGCCGTGCAGTGGAGAGGATCGTATGATTACGCTCATGAGAGTTGTGAAGCATCAGTATAGCCGAAATACGACAGAGGACGGCAGTGCAACCATCTGCGATTATGCTCCTGCACCACAAAAAAAGAAGAGAGGGCCGATCTTTCGACCCTCTTTGATATTCCTGTACTGATTCAGTTCAGGATGTTCAGGGACCTACTTTGATTTTTCCTGGCGCTGCATGGCCCGTTTTAAAGTCTGGTCCAGCGCAGTTTTTGCAGACTGATATTCTTCCGCGGAAATCTTTCCCTGAAGACGGTCCGATTCCAGCTGAAACATCTCTTCTTTCATAGCATCCATGAGCGACAGTCCGGCAGTACTCGCGACAGCGGTTCCTCCACCGGCGGGAGCTGCCGAAGGCTGGTTCTGGAAATAGATAAACGCGGCCCCAGACCCAAGGCAGATCACAAGTATGGCCAGCAGCAGCCACTGCGCGGAGTGCAGAGGATCGGGCTTTTCATTGGGGACTCCCATGCCGCCTCCAGGACGCACTGCCTCGGCTCCAGGCGCCTGATTTGCGCCCGGATTCGCCGGCGGCTGATCGTCCGGCAGCATGCCGGTTCCGGAGATGGAGAAGGCCAGTTGCGTTCCTTGCGACGACACGGCTGCCGCGTGGATATCAATGCCCTTGATCGTATTGTCGATCGGCCATGAATCCGCATTCTGGAAAGAGGCCCCGTTTTCAGAGGTGAACTTTATGCTCTTCGGCGTGATCACATAGAATTTTTCCGGGACCATGGCCAGTTTGGGCGCGAGTTTGAGCGATCCGCTGTATGGCATTTGGTACACCACTTCAAAGTGGGTTTCGCCTGGCCGCACAGGATAGGAAAGCGCATATCGGTTCTTTTCCTGCATGGGAACGACCGTGACTTTTACCGGTGGCCCTCCGGCCACTGCCTGGGCGGCTTGAATATTCGCGCCCTCGGGGAGATAAAATTCAAACTGGGGCTGGGTGTATTTGGGGCTGGAGGTGTTGTTGAGACGGAAGACCTTTACGATCTGTACTGTGTTCGCCTGGGTCTCATATACGTCGGATTCGTCCAGCAGCTTAATCTCCGGCACGATGACCTTGGAATCGTAAACCGTAATCTGCACACTGCTGGCGCCCGGCTGCACCGGCTGATGGTAATTCACGTCCTGATGGCGTACGCGGATCAGAAATATTCCCGAAACGCGCGCCATATTGAAGCTGAACTTGCCCTTTGCGTCGGTTTTGGTGCGGGTAACTTCTTCCATGCCCTGGCCCAGTTTAAGAAGAATGACGGCGTCACCGGCAGCCGGCTTATCGCTGGTGCCATTGGTCACGGTACCCTGGAGAACCTGGACCTGAGCAAAGGCGGAAAAAGAGCACGCAAGTGCAAGCAGTAAAACGGCAATGTATTTCAAATGGGTCTCCTTCAGGCTTTCACAGATTCCAGCCGGTCGATTTCGGCCAGAATACGGGCAGCTTCGGCTTCCAGGCCTTCACGCATACTGTCGAAGTCAGCCTGGGTAAACTTGCCTGATTTAAATTCAAAATTCAGGTCGCGCAGGTTTTCGTAAACCACGTCCTTGCGCTCGTAGAGATAGGTTACTCGGGTGGTGTCATCTCCGCCCTGGGCATCGCGCACGGGACTAAAAATATAGACCATGACGCCGGCGGCAAAAAGTCCGCACAACACGCGAATCGCAATGTCAAAAGTTGTGGGACTCATAGTTCTGTCTCTCGGCGCGCACGGCTGCGAAATGCCTCGATCTGCGGATCGACCGGGACGCCGGCGATTGCTGCTGACACCATGCGCCGTTTCCAGTTGCGTACTACCAGAATAATTAAACCCAGTCCCAGGGCAAGCGCCGCCGGGGGCATGATCCAGGCGAGGAGTTCAAAGCCGTGAGAAGCCGGTTCCACCACGGCGGTGACGCCCCAGTTGTCTCGAAACCATTTCAAAACGTCTTCGTCACTCGAAGACTTCTGCACATTGGCCTGCAACTGCCGGATCATAGGACCAGAATTGGGGCAGCCCACGTGATTGCACTGCAGCAGCATCTGGCCGCATCCGCAGGTGCACATGATCTTGCTGCCTATTTTGTTGACGCGGGCCTGATCGCTGTTGTCCGCGCCGGTAATAAAAATCAGCGCGACTGCCATGACTGTAACCTGAGCGAACTTCTTCATTTTCCCACTCCCGCCGGCTGAAATTGCTTCGCGGCCAGCACTTCGGCAACAGTTACCGGCGATTTGATTTGCGCCGCATTGGGCACCAGAGCCACGCCAGTCCCCAGGATAACGATCCAAACCCCGATCCACACCCATGCTACCAAACGGTTGACGTGGGCTTTGATCACCGGAGATCCGTCAGAATCTCTGCCTTCATATACCACATACAGATCTTCGGGCAGGGTCGAATGATTGGCCACGATGTGGTCGGGCTGATCGTTGGGCTTGTAAGTCCGCAGTTCAGGAGCCAGTTGGGTGATGAACTTGCCGTCTTTGTAAACGTCGAGCAGGGCGGATTCGCTTTCGTAGCGCGCCGTATCGTCCTGGGTGGTCGCCTGATTCACCAGAGTGTAACGCCCCACCTGCAGCTTCGCGTGCAGCGCCATTGGCTGCTCTTCTTCCAGATTGAAAGCCGTGCCGGCAATGCCCATGACCAGAACAGCCACGCCAAAGTGGACGATGTATCCGCCGTAGCGGCGCGTATTGCGGCGCGTCAGGTGATACATGCCGCCGAAGAGAGTGCCGCCAAGTTTGTTCTGCAGCACACGTCCGCCGCGAATGAACTCAGTCGCGATGGTAGCCGAGATCATCATGGCCATGGTCAGTGTCAGCCAGGAGAAGAACTGTGCAATGTCATGCATCGGGCGGACGCCGAACACGATCAGGCCAATGGCTGTAAGCAGCGCCAGAATGGCCGGTACCCGGAAATTCCGTATGACGCTGCCCATAGAAGTTTTGCGCCAGGCCAGCAGCGGCCCCACGGCGGTAAGAAAGAGCAGTATCAGCCCCACGGGAATAAAAACCTTGTTATAGAACGGGGGGCCTACGTTGATCTTGTAGCCGCGAACCCATTCGGAAAGAATGGGGAAGAACGTACCGCACAGAATCGTAAAGCATGCACCCAGCAGCAGCAGATTGTTGAACAGGAAGCTGGATTCACGCGATGCCAGCGACTCCATTGTGTTTTCCGGCTTCAAATGATCGCGCTGTTTAAAGAAGATGAAGCTGCAGAACACCAGCACTACCACCAGAAACCACCAAAACCACTCGCCAATGCTGGACTGGGCAAAGGCATGAACGGAGCTGATGATTCCGCTGCGCGTCAGCAGGGTGCCGATAATCGTCAGCATGAAAGTGATAAAGATGAGCCAGACGTTCCATATCTTCATCATGCCGCGTTTTTCCTGCATCATTACCGAGTGAAGGAACGCGGTTCCGCTGAGCCAGGGAAAGAGGGAAGCGTTCTCCACCGGGTCCCAGCCCCAGTATCCGCCCCAGCCCAGCACGGCGTAAGCCCAGTGTGAGCCGAGCGCGATTCCGCAGGTCAGAAACAGCCAGGTAACCATGGTCCAGCGGCGGGTAATATGGATCCATTTTTCGCCGGGATACCGCAGTATCAGCGCCGCCAGCGCGAAAGCAAAGGGAACGGAGAAGCCCACATAGCCCAGATACAGCATCGGTGGATGAATGACCATCTCCGGATACTGCAGCAACTGGTTCAGGCCGGCGCCATCGGCGGGAACTTTGTCCAGAATGCCAAAGGGGTTCGCGGCAAAATTCACCACTGTGAGAAAGAAGATCTGAACGCCGGCGATGATAATCGAGGCCATGGCAGTCAGCTTCCGGTCCACCTTGTGTCGAATGCGCAGCACAAAGCCATAACCGGCCAGCAGCCAGGCCCAGAAGAGCAGCGACCCTTCCTGGCCGGACCAGAGCGCCGCAATCTTATAGGGAACCGGCAGCACCCGGTTGGTGTGGTGGAAAATATAGGCCACGGAAAAATCATTGTTCAGAGCGGCCCACATCAGAGCCAGCGCCGCGCCGCTTACGGCAATGAATGAGGCCATACCGGCCCGGCGTGCGATTTCTCCCAGACGAATTCCTGTTGCGTCCTGACGGCGAGTTGCCAGAATGCCCGTGACAAAACAGCAGAGCGCGAGGGCCAGTGCGAATAAGAGGCAAAAGCTTCCTAGTAGTGGCATCGGGGCAAAATTATATCTCTTTCATCTGATTTTATGTCTATATTTTCAGTGCTGACTGCTATAGGCAATCAGGCAGAAGCCTGATGGGGCTCGGCCCACTCCAGAACCCGCCGGACCAGCAGAATCAAATCTTCTGGTTCAATGGGCTTCATCCGGAAGATGACGTTGAGCCCGTCATATTCAGCATCCGCTTCGGGAAGGCCGCTGATTACGATAACCGGAACCTCCTGGTTAAATTCCCGAAGCTGACGCACAAACTCCGCGCCGGTCATGGCGGGCATCAGGTGATCGGTTATCACCACGCCGATATTCAGGCGGCCAACCTCGGTCCGCATCAGCGCCAGGGCGCCTCGGGGGCTGCTGGCCGCGTGGCACTCAATGGCGCCGCGCCGCAGCACCATCTCTCGCATCAGGAGCTGGGATGCATTATCGTCCACTAACAGAGCTTGCTTCATACTTCCCGCGCCTGTTGTATTTCTCTGGCGACGCCTGTATTTCCGGCGGTTGCGCTCTTCGCAAACGTACCCGGCTGTATCGGCTGAGCCCAGGGTATTGCTGCATCCATCATACTGCTTAAAACTCCGATTCCTGTGGTGTTTTCGCGGTCTTTTCGACCACTCCGCACGGGATTACCGTTGCTCATACCGCCGTTCTCAAGACCCAATGGCGGTTTCATTAAAATTATATGGAATCTTTTGCGCAATCCCTTGCTGAATCCTGCGAAATCGAAGAATTCTGGTTTAATTTTTGGTTAAATCGGGGAAACCTCTTAGGCGAGAGCCGATTACCTGCTGGCAGAGAAAGTTTGGAATGATTGCCGGCTTTCACTCCAGGGATGAATCGGAACCGGTTTTGTTATACTGGTTTCGCACCGTTGTGAGTGGCGCTATCGTCTAGGGGTTAGGACGGAAGATTCTCAATCTTCAAACCCGGGTTCGATTCCCGGTAGCGCTACCAAATACCACGCGCTGTCTGCGGTTACTTACTGTCATTTCAAATCAAGATTAGAAAACAGAAGAAAAGGCGGGTTCCCGTCGTGCTTGCTGCTTCATCCGGTCTGTACCGCCTCAATCTACCATGCCCGTGTAGCACAGCCGCCCCCGGCTGTGTCCGGGGGGTAATGTAATCTGCTTGCTGGTTCATCCGTGGTGTACTGCCTCAATCACCCATACCCGTGTAGCACAGGCACTCTTGCCTGTGCAGGTTTTGGCTGTAATTTTTATCTGCGTCCATCTGCGTAAATCAGCGGCAAGCCGGTTTGTTCTGTCAGGCATCTCCCCGGTCTGTACCGTCGCCCTGGGGGTACCCCCCTCCCCTAAAATCCCGAAATTCCGTTGACAACACAGCACTTGTGTCATTTCGACCCAAGCGTGGCCCTTGGGTGGCGCTTGCGTGGCCCAAGACAGGCTGTGGAAAACTCCAATTTCCTTATCTGTGTTCCTCCGTGCAAATCAGTGGTAAGAACTCGTCTGCCTACCCCCCTCCTGGTCGATCCCCATCACAAGGTTTAAAGGACTTAGCTCCAAACATCACAAGTGATATCACAAGAGATGGAGTGCACCCCTGGAGTAAGACAGAAAAAGCATCCCCGGAAGTCGTTCGAAGCCAAGGGCTGAAAAACAGGGGCCAAAGGCTAAGAGCCAACAGCCAAAAGCTAAGAGCCAACAGACAAAAGCCGCTTTTTATTCATTTGTCAAAGACCCCAACCCCCGCGCCTCATCCTCAGACAAGCTCATGCGTGGTACCACAAAAACGCGGTGAGTAGCAATAACATAATTTACGCAGCCTGCGCTGCGATTTAAGATCGCTGTTTAATGCCGTCTGCAGTAGTCATCTTGAGCGCAGCGCGTGGAGAAAGTAGTTCTTCAAATGGGATGACGGGCGCGAAGTCGAAAGATCCCGACACTGAATGTACAGTCATGCTGCATCAGGGAGTTCGCACGAAGCAACCTGGAGAGAACACCCTGCGGCTATAAATACTTTGATTCCGATACCCATCACGGCTAATTCCGTACACAGTGCGTTTGGGAACCACGCTTTTGGCCGTCGGCTGTGTTTCTTTACACCAGTACCCCAATGTTTAAAGGGGTTAGTCTGGATTTCCTCTTTATCAGCCTATGCTACTATCACGAAGAACCTGTATTTCACTTGAGGTTTAGATGGCTGCTCCAACGAACTCAATTGCTGAAGCGCACCATTACATCCCCAAATTTTATTTAAAAGGTTTTACTGATAACAAGGAACTATGGGTTTACGAGAAGGGGGCACTGCCCCGGAAATCAAAACCCAAGCTTGAGGCACATCGTGAAAATTACTACACCTATGTCGACAAGGGCTATCCAGACAACAGTATTGAGAGGATGCTGAGCAAGTCCGAGTCTGTGGTAGCACCTTTATTTCGCAAGCTCGCCAATTCACAATTCAAGATGAGTCAAGAGCAGCGTGGCGAACTGTTTGCGTTCGTCGCACTGACCTTTGTACGGGTTCCGGTTTATCGGGAATATTTGGATAACGTCTTGGCAACCTTGATGAAGAAATATAATCGCTACCACGCAAAAAATGCTGAGGAGTTTTATGCCCATTGCAAAACGGTGGAATCTCAAACTGGTATTAATATCGGAAATTATGAAGAGATGCGCCAGTTCTTTTTGAAGGGGGACTATGACCCCACTCAACTATCAGCTGGCTACAACATGAGTGTTGCATTTGAATCGTGTGAAAAAGTGATGGACATTTTGCTTCGGGAATACAGCTACGACATCTGGTATGCACCGGGAGAAAAGTTTTTTATGACCTGCGACAATCCCATTGTGACCATAAGGCCCATGCCGGATGGCAAGGCATTTATGGGGATGGGATTTGGATGGAAGGATACCGAAGTGTTGTTGCCATTGAATAAGAGGGCATGTCTGATAATGTCGCGTCACGGCACAGAAGAGCGGGAGGTGGCTACAGACCGGAGAACTGACCAAATTAACAACATGATCATGCATTGCGCTCAAAAATATCTCTATGCTCCTAAGGGTTTCAAACGAATCTCTCGCCTCTTTGATGAGAGAGGGTGCAAGCAAAAGTACGGCGAGAATGCTTTTATGAGCAGATTCCTGCGTGCATGATTCCGGATTGATTTTACTTCCTAAGATTTCGACATCTCGGCAAAATATTTCGCCATAAAATCTGTCACTAAATCGCGTGTTACTGTCGCTGCATTCGCAAGGCTAATCTCGATGAGCTTCTTATTCGCTGGAACTAAGTCCGACTTGGGATCGGACATGACGTATTGCAACAAACCCCACAGGTTCTCGCGCTCGTCGTACGACAGCTTGTCATCATGATTCAGCAACTCCTTGGCCGTTTTCAGCCGATCCTCCATCCAGGGATATGCGCGACCGCACTTGTGGCAGAAATTAGGACGCTTGTAGTTATCAGGGTGGGCAGACACTTCGCCTCCGCGAATCGCAGCCTTGCAGTGTTTACAGGAGTCGATGCCAACTTCACCGCATTGTGGACAATGTTCGCCTCGTTCAAAATCCATACCATCTGCCTTTAGAATATGTCCCCGCAAGCAAATTTGAGCGGCTACATAACGTCCATCCGGGTTAGTGCCTGACCGCCAAATATCCGCATCGAGCTTCTGCTGTCGCAACTTTTCCTCTACGCATGTGATGAAGAAGCCGCTGCGTCCATCAGTGATTATTTCTTCGCCGCCGAATGGTTCCTTGCTGTTCGTGCGCACTTTAAGCTGCGGAAGCCAATCAAGGACATCACCAGTTGCTTTCTCCGGCGCTGAAACACGAAATTCTTCACCGCCATCTGGATAAACCCGCGCCACTATTTGCACACATCCATCCCGCGACCCGCGCAAGATCGGACTTTCGATTACAACCTTTAGCACCATGCTAACGATTCTATCAAGGGACAATCCTTGTGGTTCTGCCAGCTTCGAGTTGGAGAGTTCGAAAGGTATTCATTCAGTCGCGGAAAAATCGCAAGTAACATCTTCCCGCGGTTTGAAATGGCAGGTACATCGCTTTAGTTCAGTTCCCAGAGCGGACCGGCATACATCAAACGCCTCCGCGTCTTTATGACGCAAGGTCAGCAGAGCAGAAAGATTCTGCCTCGCCTCCGAAAGATAGAGCCGGAAGGCTTTCTCGTAAGTATCCGGGCTGCCGTCCGCACCTGGAGGCCTGTCTTCCCAGTTATTGGAGCGAAGACCTTCCTTGCGGAGTCTTACCACGGCACGGAGATGGATCTCTGCATTCTCCATGTCACCGCACGTCGCTTCCAGGCGGCCCACGCTGAAAATCGGGCTGATATTATTCACTCGCTCTTGCCCCATAGTCTTCTTGAGCACGGGTAAGCCATCGCACGGTCGATGCGCTTCCTCATAAGCTTGAGCGATGATCTGAGCGTGAAACAAGTTATCGGTCATCGATCCCACGTGGGAGCAAGCCTTCAAAGCCCCATCCATATCTGTTCCGTCGCTCACACCGGTGGCGCACAACATCGTCCATGCGTCCTCGCTGGCAGGATTCAGTTTCACGGCGCGCCTTGCCCTCGGGAAACTCTTCGCGCCAAAACCTGCTGTTGCCACAAGTTGATGACTAATTGTGTTCCGTATATGCTGAGGCAGTGCTATCGTCACAGCGTCCATCGGTGCCCACCACAAAGCCGCCAGGTACACAATCACCGGCATGAACAGCAGGCTGACACCAGGACCAACCAGCGCTTTACGCATCAGTCCAGGCTGAGAACCGTGAAAGCCTGAGGCAGGCTCAGTTGTCTCGCTCCAGTACAGTGAGGTCGAGAACGCTAACCACCACGCGAATGTGAGCATCGGAGAAATGGTGTCAGCTTCGATTTTCGCGCCGCTATCATATCCAAAAATGTGGAGGCCAAGTATCACCAGCCACGTCGCGGCCGCACAAAGGGCGACCGCCCAAAACCAACTCGTCCGCCGACGTGCTCTAAACCAGAACAGTTGCACCAGTAGCCAGTATCCCGAGGCTCCGATTACCGAGCCGGTGACAAAAATCGCGTCGCCGCCTAAGTCGCTCTCGCGCAGAAAGTCAGCCAAAGGAATCCACGCCACGGACCCGATCAACGCCATCAACGGTGTAAATGCGCTCAGGGCTGCAGCGAGCGCAATGAAACCCAAAGAGCGAAGGGCCGTTTTCCGGCCTTGCAGCGAAGCGACAATGCAAGTTGCATGCAGAGCGCCCATCAGCGCGTAATGAAAAAAGTTCAAGGTGGAGATCCAGACAGGCAGATGAAAATCCCTCACCACCCAAAATATGACCGCCGCGACGGCCAGGGCGATAAAGTGAGTGCGGTATTGGATCGCCTTCATAGCAGGGCACAGTGTAGCAGGAGCGTATTTTGATTGTGCGCCTTACGCGTCCAGGTCCGGTAGGCTAAAACTGCCACAGACCATATCGCACCTGTCACCAGCAAATGTTTTCCGCTGATAGTGCTCTTTGCCGCGCTTCCTAATCCGCTTCGTGGACGGCCGATAAAAAACTTGCAATAAAAAAGGTGGGCCAAAGGCCCACCTTTTTGGTTACGACCACGTTCGCAAATCAGAAGCGGACGTGGAATGAGAGTTGCAGTTTGCGGGAACCGATGCCTGTGGTAGCGGCGGGGTCGCCCAGTGAGTTGAAAACAGGGTTCAGCAGGTTGGAACTGATCCTGCCATGCTGGAGGTCGGAAAGGTGAAGGATCTGCCCGTTCGATCCAGCGTAGGTGCCGTTCGGTCTCAGGCAGGAGTTACAGGTGAAGAAATCCGGATTTACAACGCCACCCGAGGCCGACACTCCGAGCGCCGACAATACGTCATTGGAGTTGTAAGAGCCGAAGTTCGTGTGGTTGAAAACGTTGAATGCATCGAACCGGAGTTCCAGCTTTACGTTCTCATGGTTCGGCACGCTGAAGGACTTCTTTATGGACGGATCGAACTCGACGAAAGCTGATCCGCGGCCCAGATCGCGACTCAGATTACCGCTCACGAGCTGGAAATCCACGGGAGTTCCGGAGACGGCGTCGATGGCGCCGCTCTTGACCCCGGCCGGCGCGGCAAAGGTATTTTGAATCGCCGTGCATTGGGCTGCTGCGAAGCCTGCCGCTTCACATGCCGCAACCGCGCCCGGACCAAACAAAGCATTGGTTCCGTTAAACGACGCGATTCCCGCGGTTGTAATCGTGCCATTCGGCAGGACGCTGGGCCGCTGCTGGGTTTCGCTGCCGGCGCCGAAGAATCGTTCGCTGCCGCCAAAGCCAGCCGTACCGGTGGAAATGGGATAGGGGCGTCCTGACTGGATTTGTCCGACCCAGCTCAGGCCCAGGTTGTTGAGGAACCAGCCGCCCACGTGCGATTGCGTGAATTTGCCGGAATCCAGCACCACGCCCATGTTCGCCGCGTGACGAATGTCATTGAATGCCGGGCCAAGTTCGGGCCGGATGTGAACGCTGTCCGCCGGTTCGGAGAGGCCAAAGAAATCCTCACTCGAAGTAAGAGCATGGGACCACGTATAGCTGGCCACGAACTGAACATGGCTCGAAAAACGCTTGTTCACGTTGAGGAGCAGGCCGTCGTAGTGCGATGTGCGCGAGTTTTCATTGGTGCGCACGGCGGCAAAGTTCGGGTTGGGGCGCCCGCCGAAGAAGAAGAAGCCCGGATGCGCGGGATCAGGCAGGACCGGAGGAGCGTTGAGGTCCTGTTCTCCAAAGAGCCCAAAGCCGAATTGCCCGATGTACTGGGCTCCAACGCTGAGAGTCTTTGTCAGTTCCTGTTCGATGCCAAAATTCACGCTGCGAATTTCGGGGTTTTTGAGATGGTTCGAGATGGGTCGTACGCGGCCAAAAGGTCCGGTAAGAACGGGAGCAAAAGGCGCCAGCAGGGCTGCACTGGGAATATTGGGAAATGCAGCCAGTGCGGCGGCGTTTTGCGCGGGAGTCGTGCCGGGCGCCGGGCTCAGGGGATCGATTGTAACTGTGTTTAAAGTCGTGCCGTCGAAGTTGAGTGAGTCCAGCACCACGTTGTTGAAGGCCAGCTGCGTGGTCTCGGCGAACGAGAGCCTGAACAGGGTCTTGCTCCAGGGAGCATAGGTAAAGCCGAGACGTGGCTGCCAGTTGTTATTGTCTGAAGAACAGGCGGGAATCAGGCCGTTGCCCTGAAAGCAGGTGCCATTCGGGCCGGGAATCTTGCCGCCTTTGAACGCGCCCGCTTCAAAGTCATAACGGATGCCATAGTTCATCGTCAGCTTGCTGGTGATCTTCCAGGTGTCCTGGAAGTAAAATCCGTAAATATTATCCTTGGATGTTACCTCTCCTGGTCCAAAGGCCACAGTCAGTGACGTGGGCTGGTTGGCTGCATTCACCACGTACTGTCCGAAATGGAACTGCGGGAAGAGTGCATTCCATGGATAGTAGCTGACGTTGAATCCAGTCTTCCATGTGTGTTTTCCCTTCGTCCACGTGAGGTTGTCAACGTACTGGTAGCGCTTTTGCAGCCCGCCCTGCGGACAGCAGAAATCGGCTCCGGTAGTCGTTCCGTCCGGATGGACAATGCCGGGCTGGTTGCTGTTGTCTGCGGTAGAAGTGACAAAACGGGTAAAGACGAAACGCGCCTCGTTGGTAATGTTGGGGGTGAGCGAAGAAACCAGGCCAATATTTATGTTCGCGTTGTTGTTGGTGCTGGAAGTGAGGTCGTCCGGAGTAACATTGCTCCCGGTCTGGACGATCACATTGCTCGAGCGGGCGCGGTCCACTGCGTAGCGCAACGTAAGCAGGTTGTTCTGCGAAACCTTATAGTCCACTTTGCCGCTGTAAAGAAGGTTGTTGACCGGCTGCTGCACCGTCTGCGGAGCTCCGAACGGAGTCAGAGTCAGAGGCTGGGCCTGCTGGCTCAACTCAAAGCTGGTAAACCAGAACAGGCGATCTTTGATAAAAGGACCGCCGAGGGTGAAGCCGCCTTCCTTGCGATGGAACGGGGCCCGGTTGCAACCATCCAGTGATGTCAATGTTCCTGCGGTGAAATCAGCGTCAGGGCACGGATGGGGGCCTGCAACCGTACTGGGAACGGCACTCTGAAACAAACCGAGGTTGTAAAACGGATCGGAAGCGCTAAGATTACGTCCGCGGAAGTACATGTGGCCGTCGCCGTGTATCGCATTCGTGCCGGATTTGGTGACCACGTTCACCACCAGGCCGCCAGCCTGGCCATACTCGGCATTGTAATTGTTGGTGATTACCTGGAATTCCTGGACTTCGTCAATCGATGCGCCGGTGCCATCACGTCCCGATACGAGCTGGTCGGTAATATTGGCGCCATCCACGTTGTAAAGGTTTCCACGGTTGTTGATGGATCCTGGGCCGATCAAATCGGTGGTGAGACCGCTGGTGTCCTGCTTGACGCCAGGTGCGGTCAGCGCCAGCTGAGCATAATCGTTGACCGTGCCGCCGGCTCCGGCGATCGTCGGCAGGTTCTCCATATCCAGACTTGTTATGGAACTCGCAACCTCTGTTTTGGTGGTCTCAATCAGCGGTGTTTGCGCCGTGACCTCGAGGACCTCGTTGGCTTCGGCAACTTTCAACTGGAATTTTAAATCCAGGTTGTCGCCGAGATTCAGCTTGACTGCCTTTGCCTCTGCTGGTGCAAGACCGCTGCCGCCAGTGACTTTGACCGTGTAAACACCGGGTGGAAGATTGGGAATGGTGTAATCCCCGCTTGCCGTAGTTTTTACCGTGTGCGCGATACCGGTGGCATCGTTTGTCGCGGTGACCGTTAGATTGGGTACCACCGCTCCCTGTGCGTCGGTAATTTGGCCGACGATGGTTGCGCTGGTTGCGCTTTGACCTGATGCTGCAATACAACAGGCAGCGAGGACAAGCAAAAAACAAAATCTGTATAAACTTCGCATAGCCTCTCCTTATTCGAGAAATAGATAGAAAAAATCCGCGTAAACATCTGGAACCGAACCCTGATTTCGTTGAAGTCTGAACAGGATCGGAATTGCCTATAAAAACGACGAGAGCATTTTACGTCATTTGTGCCATACTTTATTCAAAATATTAGGGTTTTTTATTTAAAAACGACCGGTTTTTCCCCGATATTAACCCCTGGCATAATGTGGTTGTTTTTTTACCCAATTTTCACTTTGCCTGAAGTGGCTGCGTCGATGGTCTTCGTCGGATCGTTTTGTACCAACCCGCCCAATGTGTACTTTTTTGATACCGGTTTGATACCAGGACTCATTTTGGGCGGAACCAGCGCCCCTGTCAACATACATCCGGTTTTACTCCCTTTTGGTATGGTTTTTATCCGGGTATTTGCGGTTATCCTGGAAAGTCTGCGGGACGGTCTCATCCTCATGAAAGTAATCAGGTTACTTTAGGTGCCGGTATGCGGATAAGACTGCGATTGACTTCCATTTGCCTGTTGGTATATTCGAACGTACAAGAAGGAAAAGGCCATGAATAACATCTATGACGCGATAAGAGAAAGAGAGAACCAGATCGCTGCTTTTCAGGCGCAGATTTCGGATATTCAGAACGAGATTGAGGCGCTGCGAGTTGCGTTGCGTATTCTGGAGGAAAACGGCGGCAAAGAAGCGCCCAAGCCTGTGCCTGTGCAGCCTGTCTCGGTACAGCCGGTTCCGTCCGCTCAGCCGGTGTCAACAGTGCAGCCAGCAAGTAACAATGGTGGTATGGAGAAGAAGCGAGTCTGGCCGTAAAATTCATTCTTGATTGACCATGAATGGCCCTCAATGCACAAGGGCCATTTTCTTTATGGAACAAAACGCATGGGGTGGGTGAGCTGATTTGCGCGCCGCCATTTTGTGCGTGGATGAGCCCCATGCAACTTTTCTGATACAAAGCTGATCATAGTTGCTGCAGAAAGATTTTTTCGGGGGACTGCAGGGATGGCAACGCGACCCGCGCTTTTGCTGCAAAAACATCAGGATTGCACTTCATTGACTGGCGAACTGAATGTGCTTGTTCAGCGCGCGCAGATATTCACCGGCGCGCATGGCGCGGCCATTGCCGCGATGGATGAAACCACCGGCCAGATATGCTGCCGCGCTCGCAGCGGCTCGACCGCTCCCGATATTGGCGTCCCGGTAAAGCTGGAGTTGACGCTCACCGGCCTCTGCATACGAAACAACGCCGCACTGCGCTGTGATGATGCAGAGACCGATCCTCGCGTGGAAAAGTTCTCTGCTCCCGGTCTGAACGCGCGCTCTATTGTCGTCGTGCCGGTCAGGGACAATGGTGCTGTTATTGGTGTTTTGGCGGTCTTTTCTGCCGCTCCCTGCGCTTTTACCGTTACTCACATGGCCATCCTCCGGACTATGGCGGACCAGATTGCCAGACTTATCGTTCAACGTCGTCCGAATAAGCAGCAGGAGCCCGGCCTGCATCCCGCAGGGACTCCGTATCCTGCTGCGGTTAAAATCGCAGCGGGCTGACGATTGTGATCGTATAAAATCATCCCATGCCTCTCAGACCCCGTGAAGCCGCAGTGAGGCTGGGCATCAGTTATCCCACCCTGAAAAAGTGGATTTACAGCCGCAAGCTGCGCACCGTAACCACCCCCGGCGGACATCATCGCATTCCGGAAGCGGAACTGGAACGCTTTATTCCTAAAGCAGAAGTAAAGAAAGGTCCGCAGGGAAGGCGTGATTTTCGCAGGATCAGCGGACGCAATCAGCTGATTGGCCGTGTGACCGAAATTAAGGTGGACGGACTCATCGCGCAGGTCAAACTCTCCATTGCCGGGCAAATCATTACCAGTATCATTACGGCGGACGCGCTGGCCGAGATGGGGCTGAAAAAAGGCGATATAGCCGCGGCCCTGATCAAATCAACGGAGGTGATGATTGTTCGTCCTTAGCCGGTGGTTGCTGGTTATGGCTTTGCTGCCTGCTTTCGCGAGTGCACAGGGTACAGGCGTACACGAAACGGGTATTCGTGAAACCGGTGTACACGAAATAAGAGTCGCGGCGGCCTCCGATTTGAGCGCCGCCATGCAGAGGCTGACCCCTGCTTTTGAGAAACAAACGGGGATTCACGTGACGGTTTCTCTGGGGTCGTCCGGCAATTTTTTTGCCCAGATCGCCAATGGCGCTCCCTTTGACGTTTTCCTGTCCGCCGACAAAAGCTATCCGGAAAAACTGGATCAGTCCGGTTTGGCCGAACCTGGAAGCATTGCGTTTTATGCCCGCGGCAGACTGGCGATTTGGTGGCCCAACAGTGTTCACCTGGATTTGCAGTCAAAAAATCCGCAGGGACTTACAGGCAATCTGGATTCGCTCAAGTCACCGGAGATTCGCCGAATCGCAATCGCAAATCCCGAACATGCTCCTTATGGCCGCGCGGCCGTTGCCGCACTGCAGCACTATGGCCTTTACGAAGCGGTGAAACCGAAACTGGTGCTGGGCGAGAACATCTCCCAGACCGCGCAGTTTGCGCAATCGGGTAATGCCGATGTGGCGTTCGTTGCCCTGGCTCTGGCACTTTCCGATGCCATGAAAGATAAAGGGCAATTCCTGCTGCTTCCCGAAAACTCCTATCCGCCTCTCGACCAGGCGGCCGTGGTCGTGCGTTCTTCGCCCAATAAACAACAGGCTCAGCGCTTTGTGCAGTTTCTTACTTCTTCGGAAGGCCAGAAAATCCTCGGCGACTTCGGTTTTGGGGCGCCCAAAAAATGAACTGGCCCGCTTTCGTGCTGACGGTACGCCTCGCGTCACTGACGGCTTTCATTCTCCTGCTGCTAAGCGTGCCCATTGCTTTGTGGATTGCTTTTTCGCAGCGGCGCTGGAAATTTCTGGCCGAGTCTGTGATCGCCATGCCTTTGGTGCTGCCGCCCACGGTGATTGGCTTTTATTTGCTGATTGCCTTTGGCCGGGGCACGGCTCCGGGGCGATGGTATGAACACGTCATGGGTACCACCCTGGCTTTCACCTTTCAGGGGCTGGTGATTGCGTCTGTGCTTTATAGCCTGCCTTTTGCCGTGCATCCCATGGTCGCCGGATTTCGTGCCATTGACCAAAAGCTGATTGCAGCGGCGCGCACCCTCGGAGCCTGCAAAGCAAAAATCTACTGGCGTATCGTACTGCCTCTGGCGTGGCCCTCTTTAATTACCGCGCTGGTGCTGAGTTTTGCGCATACCGTGGGCGAGTTTGGCGTGGTGCTGATGGTGGGCGGCAACATTCCTGGCGTCACTCGCACGCTTTCCATTGATATCTATGATCAGGTGCAGGCGCTGAACTACGGCTCCGCCAGCCAAACCGCGCTGGTTTTACTGGTGTTTTCCTATTTACTGCTGTGCGTGGTCTATGGACTGAACAGCCAGCGTGCTCTCTTCTGGGGCGGCAAATGAGCCACACGCCTGGTGGTCTTGAGGTCTCACTGCGGCGAAACTTCACCGGAAAAAAGCGGCAGGCTTTTATGCTCGACGTGGAATTTCAGGCCGCATCCGGTGTAACCGTAATCTTTGGCCCTTCGGGAGCGGGGAAGAGCACGATCCTGCAGTGCCTGGCGGGATTACTCCGGCCTGATTCCGGCAGGATTTCGATAGGCGGCGAGATGGTGTTTGATTCCTCGCGAAAAATTGACGTTCCCGCCCAGATGCGCCGAGTGGGGTATCTTTTTCAGGACCTAGCGCTGTTTCCCCACATGACCGCGGCCGAGAACATTGGGTTTGGCATTCGCGTGAACGGACAGGAAAAGGTGCGGCGGGTGACAGAGATGCTGGAGCGCTTTCATATATCGCGTGTGGCCGCCCACCGTCCGGAGGAAATCTCCGGCGGCGAGCGCCAGCGTGTGGCCCTGGCCCGTGCGCTCGCTGTCGAACCGCGTCTTCTTCTGCTCGATGAACCTTTTTCCGCGCTGGATGACTCGCTCAAACGCGGCATCATGGCCGATCTGAAGCAATGGCTCGCTTCTACCGGAGTTCCGGCCTTGTTTGTGACTCACGACCGCAGTGAGGCTGAAGCTCTGGGGCAGAGAATGCTTTTGCTGCATGAGGGCAAACTTGTGGGTTCCGAGGAATTCTAAGCGACAGGCGCTGCTCATTCAGAACAGGCTGTAATGCGTGAACACTGAATGACTTTCTTGTTAAATATGTGTCTCCGCATTATGATGCGAAATTCGTGAAATACGGAATGGAATGACAGAGTCTGTGCGTGCTTTGTTGAAAGCTTCCGCACTGAAGCAGAAATATGCAACGGAGGAATTGCATGAGAAGCCTTTTGCATGTCTGGATCCCGCGCTGGATGCGCTTTAACCTGACGCTGGCCGCCTGTTTGTGCGGCGCTGCCCTGTATGCCGCGGCCCAGAACACCATCTCGATTGGCGTAGTGCTGCCCACTTCCGGGCGTGAGGGCAAGCCAGGGCAGTATCAGAAAGAAGGCATTGAGCTCGCCATCAAAAAGATCAATGACGCTGGCGGCGTGAACGTGAAAGGGAAGAAATACCAGCTTAAAGAAGTTTTTTACGACGATGGCTCGGACTCAGCCAAGTCAGTCGCTCTGACCGAGCGGGCCATGAGTTCAGACAAAGTAACGGCCGTGATCGGCGGCTACTCCACGGCGCTGGGTGAGGCCGAGGCCGTAATGCCGGACCGCTATCAGACTCCATGGATCACCTGCGGAGCCGGCGCGACCAGTATTTTTGCTCACGGATACCAGTATGTGTTTGGGACGCTCAGTCCGGTCTCGGTGATCGGTTCCACCACGGCCGAATTTTTGGGTGGCCTGGTGGATCAGGGCAAACTGAAAAAAGGCCTGAAGATCGCCATGGCGGTGGAAAACACCGACCACGGCATTGATTACGTAAACGGCATACAGCAATGGATCGGCAAACATCCCGGCTATTTCACCGTGGTGTTCAATGAAAAGTTTGAACTGGGAAGCACCGACTTCTCCGGCCTGCTGCAGAAAGTAAAGTCCTCACGCGCCGATATTTTTCTGAGTGACGCTCATTTGCAGGATTACATCGTGATGCACCGCCAGTACCTGCAAAGCGGGATGCATCACCAGATGATCAGCTACGGCGCGCGCGGCCCGGAAGCCGATGCCCGCAAGGCGCTGGGCGATGGCGTGAACTACATTTTTTCCGGAATCTGGTGGTCGAGCAAGCTGCCGTATCCGCAGGTGAAGCAGTTCCTGGCTGACTATAAGCAGTTCACAGGCCGCGATCCGGACTCCTGGTACGCAGCCACCGCTTATGACGCCCTGCGCATTCTGGCGGCGGCCATCACTCAGGCGGGTACAACCGACAAGACGAAGATTCGCGACGCTCTCCGCAAAGTCAGCCTGACGGACTCTTTGCTGCCCGGCGGCGTTCTGAAATTTGAGTCCAATGGCCAGGCAGGGTATCCGTTTGTCATTGTTCAGAACCAACCCGGCGGCAAGGTAGAGCTTGTCTATCCCAAAAGTGCGGCTACAGCGGCGCCAATAGCGCCGGTACCGTAATGGCACGGAGCGGCGCACGGCGCACAAACTAAATGACCCTTCAGGATTTACTTGATCCGCTGATTGCGGCGTTACTGCTGGCCGGTGTTTATGCTGCCATGTCGGCGGGTATGACCATCGTGTACGGTGTGATGAAGATCGTGAACCTGGCCCATGCCGGCGTCATGATGCTGGGGGCGTACTTCGCTTATGAGCTGTTTGAGCGCTTTCATCTTGATCCGCTCATCAGCGCCGTCCTTGCTCTGCCCGTGTTTTTTGCCTTTGGCATGGCCGTGCACTGGCTGCTGGTGCGCTGGCTTCCCCGGTCGGACCAGCCAACCCTGGCGTCACTGCTGCTGATGTTTGGCTTTTGGCTGGTGCTGCAAAATGTGGCCTCGCTGATCTGGAAAAATGAAGACCGCTCCATCAATACTTCCTACACGCTGGAATCCTGGCGCTTTGGCGATATTGCCATTTCAAAAGTGCGGCTGGCGGTTTTCATTGCGGCGGTGCTCTCCATTGTGATTCTGCAAATCGGCCTCAGGCGAAGCTGGTTTGGAAAAAGTATTCGCGCGGTGATTCAAAATCCATATGCCGCGCAGATTGTCGGAGTGGACTATGATCGCACCGCAAGACTCACCTTCGGGCTGGGTACGGCTTTTTCCGGTTTTGCCGGTGTGCTGCTCTCCATGCTGTATTCCTTCAGCCCTGATTTTGGCCGTCCCTTTCTGCTGCGCTCGTTTGTGATCATCGTGCTCGGCGGACTGGAGTCATTCTCCGGCGTGGCTTTGGGTGCGGTGGTGCTCGCCATGGTTGAGACCTGGAGCATACAGATCCCCGGAGTGGAAGCCAGTTACCAGCCGGCCATCTCCTATGGCCTCTTGGTGGTCGTGCTGCTGGTGCTCCCCAAAGGAATAGCCGGGCTGCTCGAAAGAAGGTGGCGGACCGGATGAGCCTGCTTTCGACAATCAAAAAGCTGCTGCCTTTCTTCGTATTGCTGGTATTTCTTTTGCTGCCCTCCGCTGGCGCGAGTACAGACGTCATCCGGCTTTTGTTTGCCACCTTTGTCTGGACGATTACCAGCGTGGCCTGGAACCTTGTGGGCGGCTTCACCGGCCAGACTTCATTCGGCTTCGCGGTTTTCTATGGGCTCGGAGCTTACACCGCCGGACTCATGATCAATGCCGGACACAATCCATATTTTGCTTTTCCGGCAGCGGCGGCAGTGGGCCTGCTGGCTTCGTTTCTTGTAGGTCTGCCCGCCTTCCGGCTGCGCGGGCCATACTTTGCTATTGCAACCATCGGATTGACGGAAGCCGTGCGCGTGATCATGAGCAACCTGAAAATCACGGGTGGCGCCAGCGGCCTGAGCATCGTGGAGCATCGCGCTTTTCAACAGACAGAGCACTACTACTCGGCGTTGCTGGCTTTGGCTATGGCGGTGGGTATCTCTGTGCTCATCGCCGACAGCAGATTTGGTCTGGCGCTGCGCGCCATCCGTCAGGATGAAGATGCCGCCGCCGATATTGGCGTAAATCCGTACAGGAGCAAATTGTGGATACACGGCATTGCCGCGGCGCTCACCGGAATCGCCGGCGCACTTCATGCGCGTTATGCGGTATTTGTTGATCCCAGCGGCGGGCCAGGCGGCGTGTTTGCCTTTCAAACCGGAATTTCTATTTTGCTCATGCCGGTCATTGGCGGCATCGGAACAATCTGGGGCCCCGTCCTCGGTGGCGCAATTTTCGGCATTGTGGAAGAGGAGTTGGTCGTCCGCTTTCCCAACGTGCATCTGTTGTTGTACGGCATACTATTGATTCTGATTATTTTGCTGGAGCCGGACGGTCTGGTGGGATTGTTGCGGAAGATTTTTAGGAGGTCGTCCTGGAAATTCTTACAGTCAAAGGACTGAGCAAGCAATTTGGCGGCGTTGCAGCGCTCAAAGACGTAAGTTTTGGCGTTGCGCGGCAGGAGATTTGCGGCTTCATTGGTCCGAACGGCGCGGGCAAGACGACACTATTCAGTGTAATTACCGGCGCTGCCCGGCCCACATCGGGCAAAGTTCATCTGCACGGCAAAGATGTGACCGGGGCCAAACCTTCCACGCTGGTAAAAATGGGAATCGTGCGCACACATCAAATCGTGCGCCCCTTCCGCTATATGACCGCGCTCGAAAACGTTCAGCTCGCGGTGCATTTCGGGCGCAACCCGATAACCAGCGCCGCCAAAGCCAAAGAAAAGGCCATGGACCTGCTGAAGCAGGTGGGACTCGAGCACAAGGCGCAGCTCTCTGCCGCCGTGCTGTCGCTGGGCGACCAGAAGCGCCTTGAGGTGGCGCGTGCTCTGGCTACTTCACCCGAACTGCTGCTGCTCGATGAAATCTGCGGCGGACTCACCGGCTCCGAGACCCGCGCCATGCTGGATCTGGTGCATCGCGTGCGTGAAAGCGGCGTAACCGTAATGTACATTGAGCATGATGTGAAAGCCGTGATGTCCATTTGCGACAGAATCACCGTTCTTAACTTCGGCCAAAAGCTGGCGGAAGGGAAGCCGGAGCAAATCCAAAATAATGAGGCCGTGATCGAAGCCTATCTGGGCAAAGCCGGCGCGGGGAGCGAGTTGCGTGGCTGAACCAGCAGGCGAAAAGCTCTTGCAGGTAGAAAATCTGGACGTGTATCGCGGAGTAGCGCAGGTGCTCTGGGGCGTTTCTCTGTCTGTGGCCAAAGGCGGCGTCACTTGTATTATCGGCGCGAACGGAGCGGGAAAAACCACAACACTGAACGCCATCGCGGGTACGTTGCCGGTACGCAGCGGACGGATTCTCTTCGCGGGAGAAGACATTACCGCGTTGCCATCACTCGAACGGGTGAAGCGCCACATCAGCCTCGTGCCGGAAGGCCGCCAGCTCTGGCCGGGGATGCCGGTGGAAGAAAATCTGCTCATGGGATGCTACATTCCCAGCCTGCGCAAGCATGCCCAGAGCAATCTGGCGCGTGTCTATGATCTGTTTCCCCGTCTGAAGGAAAGGCGGCAGCAGCTGGCGGGCACGCTTTCCGGAGGCGAGCAGCAGATGTGCGCCATTGGGCGCAGCCTGATGTCCGAACCACAACTGCTGCTGCTCGACGAACCCACTCTGGGGTTGGCGCCGATTCTGGTGGACGAAACTTTTGCCCTGATTCAAACAATTGCCCGGCAGGGCGTGACGATTCTCCTCGCCGGACAAAATGTGAATTACACGTTGCGCGTCTCGCACCACGGATATGTGATGGAGGTAGGCAGAATCACGCTGGAAGGCCCCGGTGAGACCCTGCTGCACAACGATCATGTGCGGCGTGCCTATCTGGGCGCCTGAGTTTCGCCGATAAGTTAACCCCAGTAAAAGTAAACCCAGCGCCGAAGCGCTGGGGTTGGTGGAGAGCTGGTCTTATCTTTTCGAGCTGGTGCAGGTGTCCGATACCTTCTGAATATCGCTCACGTCAAAACTGTGGCCGCCCTGAGCTGCACTTGCTGGCGCCTTGTCTCCGGCGGGTAATCCGGACGAGGCCGTGCTGCTCAGGTCTTTTCCACTGATTTTGACTTCCTGTCCCACGTGATCGCTCAGTTTGGAAGTGTCACCCTGAAGTTTGTAAGCGTTACCGGACGAATCGGTAACCATAAAATTTCCACTGGAGCCACTGAGACAGCCCTGAATGCTCGATTGGTCGGCGCTGCCGGTTGGGCTCGTTTGTGAATTCTGCGTGCTGCTCTGCGCGACCACCCAGATCGCGGAAAGCAGCATGGTTGCCGCTAACAAGTAAATCTTCTTCACTGTAAAATCCTCCTCAAATTGCAGATAGTTGCACATGGAGATCCAAGAGTGAAGTGGCGCTTCCAGGTTAGATGGATCTCCGCAAACGCGGTTGCCACCCGAAAAGCAGAGCTGTGCGATTTCCAGCAGCTCAGATTTTTCAATACCATTTCGATTCATCCATAGCTCCAATAAAAAGTCGTCTTGTGAGCGGGCCAGAGGGTACACTAAGGGATTCTTAGTAGCACGCCTCAACATTATGTCGGCTCTGTTGTTTACATTTTTTGTGTGGCTCACCGCCGCGACTGCGGGTTTTTTGGGCGCGCTTACCGGGCTGGGCGGAGGTGTGGTGCTGGTGCCGGTACTTACGCTGGCCTTCGGCGTGGACATTAAGTATGCCATTGGAGCATCCCTGGTCTCGGTAATCGCCACTTCTTCCGGCGCGGCGGCCGCTTATGTCCGCGAGGGCTATACCAATATCCGCATCGGGATTCTGCTGGAAGTGGCAACGACTCTGGGTGCGATTCTGGGAGCGTTTCTTGCCGCTTACCTCAGCACGCATGTGCTGGCTATTGTGTTCGGCCTGGTGCTGGTGCACTCAGCCTGGCGCTCGCTCTCAGGCAACCATCAGGATGCCGGCCCGCCAGTGGAATCGGATGCCCTGGCCAAAAAACTGCGCCTTGCAGGCTCGTATCCCGTGGAAGGCAAGCGCCAGGAATACGGCGTCCGCAATGTGCCCGCCGGCTTCAGCCTGATGTTTGGCGCTGGCGCATTGTCCGGCCTGCTGGGCATCGGCGCCGGCGTGATCAAGGTAATTGCCATGGACCGGGCGATGAAGATCCCGTTTAAAGTCTCCACCACCACCAGCAACTTTATGATTGGCGTCACCGCTGCCGCCAGCGCCGGAGTGTACCTGGGGCGGGGATACATCGAGCCCCGGCTGGCCATGCCTGTAATGCTGGGCGTGCTGGGCGGAGCTTTTCTCGGGACCAAAGTGCTGATAAAAGCCAAAGTCAAAAGCCTGCGCCTGATCTTCGGCGGCGTGGTCCTGCTGTTGGCCGTGGAAATGATCATGAATGGCATCAGGGGAAGAATTTAATGGGAATGACGGACCGAAAACTCGAACTCCTGGTAGGGAATCTCCTGCGCGTCGGCGTGCTTGCTGCGGCATTCATGGTGGGCCTGGGCGGCGCTGCTTATCTGGCGCATCACCACTCCGAGAGGGTGAGCTACAAAGCTTTCCAAAGCGAAAGCGCGGAGATGAGGACTGTGCCAGGGATATGGCATGCGGCGCTCCACTTTCACAGTGAAGGGCTCATCCAGCTTGGGCTGTTGATTCTGATTGCCACGCCCGTCGCGCGCGTCGCTCTGGCCGCGATTGGCTTTTATCTGGAGCGCGACCGCTTGTATGTGGGCGTGAGCCTTTTCGTGCTGGCCGTGCTGGTGTACAGCATGATGCACGCGGGGTGAGATTGCGAGTAGTAAAAAAATTTAAGCAGTAAACTGTAGTGGCAGTGAACCCACATCAGAGGTTACCCCGCCACATTCGCGCCTTCTTGCCAAGAACGGACAAATAAACAAAGAGGCGACGACCATGGGACGCTGTATTTCGGACGCCGCCCCGGTCTTCTTTTTAAGTTCAAGCTGCTCTTGCCTGCGGCGTGCGCGAGTAGGTCTTGACCGCCCTTTCAATCCCGGGCGTGGCCTTTCTGAGATCGTCGAGATTCATCGCGGGATGGAATTCAACATGGGCATTAAAGGCGAGAAACCACGGCTCTGCCAGCGCGGGAATCTGTGAAGTGTCTTTCACGTCGAGAAAGATGAACCCGGTACGCTTCCCATTGTCTTCGGCAAAATAGGCCGCCTCGGGTTTCACCTCGGAGAGGATGGATTCAATGGTTTTGCTGAGACTGCCGTCGGAAACAGCCGCATTACCCGTTTCAACCGGAATGGATACCTTGAGCAAGCAACGCATAAATACCTCCATGACAAAAGTTTAGCCGCGCAGCTACTCACGATCAACTGAACCGTGGCCACGGTGGTACGATGCGGGAAAGAGAGGATGATCTCGTGAAATCAGCGTGAGCCGAAGGCCACGCTCAGGGGAGAAGAGCGGGAACCGGCAGATAGGGGTTTTGTTTTTTCAGATGGTCCGAAGCTGATTTATTTGGGCAGCTTTTCAATATGCCGTTTGAACTGCAGGCGGTTTTCCAGCAAACTCAGATCGGTAAGGTATTGTTTGCAGCCCACGGCTTCCACCTTGGCCACTATGCAGCTCAGGTCGTCGCGGTTAAGGGCTTCATGGAAGGCGTGCTTGAATTCATCCACGGTGCGAACGGTTTGGGCGTGAGGAATTCCGGAAGCGGTGGCGACTCCCGCCAGATCGCTGCCCGTGGACGTGGCCGTTGGAAAGCCTCCCACTGAAATCAGGCTCTCGTTATCGAAAGTCACATGCACCAGGTTCTTTGGGCGATAGCGCGCCAGCGTGGTGAAGCCGCCGAGGTTCATCAGGACGGAGCCGTCGCCATCGAAAACGACGACCCGCTGCTTAGGCAGCGAGAGCGCCAGTCCCAGACCGGTAGAGGAAGCCAGGCCCATGGCGTGCTGAAGATAGAAAAAGTTGGTCCTGTGCCCCAGCGACTGTAACTCGACGGATACAGCGCCCATAATGGTGACCACCAGGCAATCTTCCAGACGGTCATAGATTGAGCGCAGACATTCAAGACGCTGCATCATGCCTTTACGTCCTCCCACATGAGTTCACGGGTCAGCAGCAGCGCCGCGGGATGCAGGCTGCTCGCGGCCCATGTCTGCGCTTCGGCAATTTGTTTTTCCACGCGGCTGGGATCGGTCAGAAAATCATAGGGAATATTCAGCGCGCGCAGAACGGGTTCGGTCACGCTGCCGCCCTGGGTCTGCCAGGGATCGCGCTCCCCGAAATGCCCGCGATAAC
>Ga0070730_10000746_pt1 | contig 35065 bp, 47 predicted proteins | sample Coa_R1_3_FD_66447 | JGI IMG/M metagenome (GOLD analysis project Ga0070730, IMG submission 66447) | Surface soil microbial communities from Centralia Pennsylvania, which are recovering from an underground coalmine fire - Coalmine... | ecosystem: Environmental > Terrestrial > Soil > Unclassified ...
GAGGAGCGAAGCGATGAAGGAAGGGACGATGGGGCGGCGGGTGTCGATCGTGTTCGAGGAGACCGGCGGTGCCGGCTTCAACGTCTACCTCGACGGCCAGACCAAGGGCATCCGGCTCGACGACCCGGGGGACGACCTCTCGCCGGCCGACTTCTACGCGACGCGCATGCTCAACATCGTCGTCGCCCACCTGCAGAAGGTCGGCGCCTTCAAGGTCTCCCGGCGCGACTGAGCGTTCAGGTCGCCGGCCAGCTCCCCTGCCACTTCACGACCTGTCCGGTCTTCAGGCGGATCGCGAGCGCGAGGCCGAAGAAGCCGGGCTGGGTGCTCGTGAGCACGGTGCACACCACCTTGCTCACCTCCGGCTCGAGCGAGACCTGCGACTCGACGGCGGCGGCGAGCTGGTTGCGGCGCGCGGCCGTCCCGAGCTTCTTGCCGTAGCGGGTGATGCCGACGCCGTAGTTCTCCCCGAGGTGCACGAAGCCCCCGGGCACGGTGATGAGGCGCCGGTAGACGCGCTTCTTGAACCCCTGGATGCCCGCCGAGAAGGCGTAGTCGCCGGTGTCGTCGACGGGGAAGGTCCCGAGCACGAGCGGGTCGCCCGGGTTGGGGAGCGGGTCGCTCGCGCCCGCGAAGGTCTGCGGGTTGGAGAGGTCGCGCCCGGGCGTGGGCAGCGAGGCGTTGGGTCGCACGAGCACGCGGTACAGGCCGTCGAAGGGCAGGGTGGTCGGGTTGGGCGCGAGCGGGACGCCGCCCGCGAGGCCCACGACGCCCGTGACCGTCACCGAGTAGCGCGCGGGGTAGGGGGTCATCGGGCGGTCGAGCGAGACCAGGAGGTAGCTGCCCTGCGGCTGCCCGTCGCCGACCGCCACCGCGACGACGCTGACCGGGCGCGAGGGGACGCCGTTCTCGCCGACGCCCCCGATGGGCTGCACCGCGTAGCGCTGCGGGACGCTCGCGTCGTTCGCGTCGAGCACGCCCGAGAAGTAGACGGGGGCCGAGAACTGGAGCTGCACGACGTTGTCGCTCACCGCCCTCGCCGCGAGCAGCGAGATCGTCGAGTAGCCCCCGAAGGGGAGGAAGCCGAAGCCCCCCGCCGTGCCGCCGCCGAAGCCGCCCATCAGCCGAACATCCTTCCCATCATCCCGGCGATCTCGCTCCCGAGCGAGTTGACGTTGCCGTAGAACTGGCCGCCGCCCGCGCCCCACTCCAGCCACACGACCGTGTGGAAGCCGATGCCCGGGACGCCGTCGTAGTTCGCGGTGGTCGGCAGGCCCGCCGAGTTCTGGGCGCCGCTGCCGTAGATCGTGCAGTCGGCCGAGGGCGACGTCGTGCTGTCGACGCCGACGGCGACGCTCATGTTGGTCGCCGCGCTGCTCGCCGACTCCATCGCCGAGACCCGCGCCTCCACGCGCTCCCACGGCATACCCAGCACGCACGTGAACTGGTGGTTGGGCGCCGTGCCCTGCGCCTGGCGCCACGCGGCCGTCGTGTAGCTCCACGACGAGGTGCTGTCCTGCACCGCCAGCTTGCGCGGCTGCTGGTGGTAGAAGTTGTAGAGCAGCCGGTTCGCGAGCGAGTCCTCGGTCTGGTTGGTCGCGTTGGCGTAGAAGGTCCCGATGTAGCGGCGCGTCGGGTCGGTGCTCTTGACCCACACGCCGTCCTGCTGCCCGAGCGCCACCGCGCGCGTCGTCGTCGTCGACCACGCGAGCTGCTCGACCGCGACCACGCTGCCGTTCCAGAACGCGAAGAGGTCGTAGACCGTCCCGCTCGTGACCGTGAGCGGAAACGCGATCTCGCTCGTGCTCTTCAGGGTCCACGCGCTGCTGATGAAGAGCGAGACCTGGTTGCTCTTGAAGGGGGTCCAGTAGATCGTCCCCGCGCCCGTGACGTCGGCCGTCGTGACCCCCACGCCGCTCGTGAGCGTGAGGCGCAGCCCGTTCGTGTCGTTGACGGTGACCCCGCCCCCGGTGTCCCCCGCGTCGACGTACGCCTTCGTCGCGAGGTCGTTCGCGCCCACGGGCGTCGCGCCCCGGTGCACCGCGAACGCGCTGTTGGCCGCGTTGCGCGTCTCCAGGGCGCCCGCGTTCGCGTTGAGGCCGGGCCCCGCCGGCCCCCCGATCTGGAGGAAGGTGCCGACGATGCCAGCGATGCGGGAGTAGAGGCTCACGTGTCCCTCAGGGGTTGGGGGTGCAGTAGTCGACGGTGACGGTGCCCGCGCCCGCGCCCGGCGCGCCGCCCACCGTGACCAGGACGGGGAGCGCGCTCCCGCCCCACGGGGTGTCCTGCTCCGCCTCGTAGAGCGCGCCCGTCTGGGGCGTGTTGTCGCCCGTCGCCATGAGCAGCGCGGCCGAGCCGGTTTGCCCGACCGAGATGGTCGCGCCGCCCGAGTAGGGGGTCGTCACGTCGAGCACGACGCGGCTCACGACCGCACCCGCGGGGATGCTCGTGACGCTGCTCTGCGAGGCGCCGACGCCGACGGCGAAGCGGATGCGGGTCACCGCTCCCGGGGTGCTGCCCCCGCTCGCCGTGTCGAGCGCGATCGCCCACGCGACGAGGTCGGGCATCCACCCGCGCGGCTGCGGGGTGCCGGCGACGGCGGGGATGGGGTAGTTGTGGCCCGCGTTGTCCGAGAGGTAGCTCGGGATGAGCAGGCCCTTGTTGTACGTGGGCACCGTGACGTCGCGCACGTCGCTGACCGTGTCGCCGAGCGCGTCGTGCACCGTGAGGCCGACGCGGTAGGTGCCCTGGACGACGGGGGTCTCGCCGATGGTGAAGGTCGGCGTCGAGCCGTCCTGCGCCGGCGTGACCGAGCTCGATGCGAGCGCGCTGCCGACTGGGACGTCGAGCAGGTAGTAGGTCCAGCGGACGACGTTCGTGTTGTTCCCGTTCGCGACGACGATGCGCGAGGGCGTGTCGCTCGGGCCCGTCGGCTGCTTGGCGACGTACGCCGCGCCGATCTGCCCGACGGCCGGCGTGTTGCCGACCTGCGAGAACTGGATGAGGGCGACGAGGCTCACTGGACGATCGGCTCCTGCGGCGAGCAGGCCTGGTCGGTTCCCTGGGGGAAGAAGTCGCCGACCCCGCTGCTCTCCAGCCCCGCCCAGAAGTAGTGCTCGCCCGTCACGCCCGTCGCGACGTCCGCGAACTCGAGCCAGGGCGAGCCCCAGACCGGCGCGTTGTTCGCGTACATGTTGCCGCACGACTGGTCGACGCCCGTGCTGTTGAACTGCGTGGCGCCGAGGACGCAGAGCCCCATCCCGCCGCCGCTGCCGCCCGTGCACGGCCCGATGTCGACGATGCTGACCGCATAGGGCCGCCCGGCGACGAGCGTGTAGGGCGTCCCGAACGTGCACGCGTACTCGTGGGCCGCGTCGACCGCGAGGGTGCCCGTGGCGACCGAGGTCCCCGGGCTGCGGAAGTCCCAGAGGCGGCAGCGCACCGTCGTGTGGGGCTCCCACACCGGGTCGCCCTGCCACCAGAAGCGCACGCCCGTGCAGAGGTGCCCGACGTCCGTCACCCAGAAGCCGACGCCGTGCGTGTTCTCGCAGTGGGTCCCTCCCCGGTTGCAGCCGAAGTAGTGGCCGCCGCCGTTGAGGTTGTCCCCGTTCGCGTTGATGAGCTCCGTGGTGCTCACCGGCGAGAAGAGGGGCAGGCCCGTCGGGTTGCTCGTGTTGCCCTGCAGGCCCGCCGAGAGCGTGTCGATCGCGAGCGCCCACTTCTGCAGGTCGGGCATCCAGCCGCGCGTCTGGGGCTGACCCCCCACCGCGGGGATGGGGTAGTTGTGCGTGCCGTTGTCCGAGAGGTAGCTCGGGATGAGCAGCCCCTTCGCGTAGGTCGGCACGACGACGTCGCGCACGTCGCTCGCCTGGTTGCCCCGGTTGTCGAAGACGGTGAGGCCGACGCGGTAGGTGCCCTCGATGACGGGCGTCTCGGGGATCGTGAAGGTGGAGAGGGACCCGTCCTGCGCGGGGACCAGCGAGCTCGAGGTGAGCGCCGAGCCCACGGGGACGTCGAGCAGGTAGTAGGTCCAGCGCGCGACGCCCGTGTTCGTGCCGTTGCCGGCGACGATGTTGGCGGGGGTCGCGCTCGGGCCGGTCGGCTGGATCGCCACGTACGCGGCGCCCGATTGCCCCGTCGCGGGGGTGTTGCCGACCTGCGAGAACTGCAGGTGCGCCGCGATGGGCGCGAGGCCGAAGGTCCGGGGCGCGGGCGACGGCGACGCCGAGGGCCCGCACGACTGGACGCTCAGGTCGACGGCGACGAGTAGGGCCTGGAAGAGCAGCAGCACGCGCGCGTTCATGGGGGTCCCTCTAGGTGGAGTCGTCGAGGTCGGGGTCGGCCGGCGCGTTGCTCGCGCGCCCGCCCCCGAACGATACACCGGCGGAGACCGAGAGCGGGTTGGAGAGGTCGCAGTTGAGCGCGAGGCCCACGTGCACCTTCGGCAGCGGCGGCGGGAACTGGAAGGGCAGCGGCGGCAGGACGAAGCCGAACTTGAAGAAGACGGTCGGCGGGAACTTGAAGCCGCAGAGCTGCGCCGCGGTCGGCGGGGTGGTCACGCCGGCGCCGACGCTCGGGCCGAAGCCGGGCGGCGCCGCGGGAACCGGCAGGCTCGGGTCGGGGCCGGCGGGGGGCGGGGGGAAGCCCATCAGAGCAGGACCCCCAGCCTGGCGAGACCCGGGGCGAGCCCGGTCGGGTCGGGCTCCTGCAGCTTGAGCGCCGCGGTGAGCGCGTCGGTGAAGGCCGCGATGCTCCCCGTCGCCGCCGCGGGCAGCGCCGCGATGACGGCGGCCTGCACGAGCAGCGGGGTGAGGGGGACGCCGGGCGAGCTGGTCACCGCGCTGATGGCCGGCGCGAGCGCGACGAGCACCTGGTAGACGAGGCCGACGACCTCCTCGACCGTGACCGCGTGGCCGGGCGCGTAGCCCCCGCCGTTCGCCACGACCGAGAGGGTGCCCGAGGTCATGAAGGCGCTCGAGGAGTCGTCGAGCACGAGGGAGGTCGACTTGGCCTGGAGGCTCGTCTGCGAGGTCGACGGGTTGACCTGCACGCTGCAGCTCGTGTCCGCGGTCTGCAGGCCGAGCAGGTCCGGGCCGAGCGCGAGGTAGTGGCCGTCGCCCGTCGTGAGCGAGATCGCCCCCGTCTTGTCGATGGCGAAGAACGCCCCGGTGAGCGCGCTGCGCACCGTGTAGCTCGACGCGGTCTCCAGGACGTAGGGCGCGCGCATGCGCCGGAAGCCGAAGGTGTTCGTCGTCGGGTCGTTGCCCGCGACGCTCGTGGGGAACGTGTCGAGGCCCTGGTTGAGGCGCCCGATGATGACGGCTCCCCCTCGCTCGTCGCCGTCGGGCAGGGCCACGAGGACCTCGTCGCCGGGGACGAAGGGGTACCACTCGCCCTCGCCCTCGCCCGCGACCGCGCTCGCGACGCGGCAGGGGAGCACGACGCCGCTGGAGACGAGCTTCACCATCACGGTCGGGAAGGGCAGCGCGGCGCCCGTCTCGTCGTCGGTGAAGAGCACCGAGCGCTGGCCGTCGCCCGTGTCGGGCTCCACCAGGCCCGTCGCGACCCAGAGGCGGTCGTCGGTGAAGCCCTGGGCGACGCTCGCCCAGTCGACCGTGCCCCCGTGCATCCGCCTCACTTCGGCTCCTCCCCCGGGGCGAGGGCCTGGTCGGCGCGGACCTCGATGTAGTTCACGCCCTCGACCTTGAGGCTGACGCCGTCCTCGACGTTGCCCTCGATCTTGATCGCCCGCGTGCGGAAGGTCGTCTGGAACGCGCTCGCCGTGTAGACGCGCGCGTAGGTGGCCGCGAAGTCAGGGGAGAAGCCGAGCGCCTGCATGAACTCGACGTTCTGCTGGAACGCGCTGAGGTTCTTCTCCATGCGCGTGAGGGTCGTCGGGTCGGCCGGGTCGTCGCTGCGGTTCACGAGCAGGTCGAAGGAGTCCCCGAACTTCATGTCGAGGATGTCGGGGTCGGCGTTGCCGGCGCCGAAGCTCGCGAGGTTCTTGGTCTCCAGCTCCACCCCCAGCTCGTTGCGGCCGACGACCTCGTAGTAGGTCTGGGCCACGCGGCGCAGCGTCGCGCGGTCGGTGACGCCGGGCACGCGGATGACCGTCCACTTCTGGTCGGGCGTCGCGCCGCCGGGGATCGCGTACGCCAGGCGGTCGGCCTTGAGCGGGAAGCGCTCGACCAGGATCTCCTTGCGCGCCGGGTCGTAGCTGCGCACCTCCACGTTGGTCGGCTGCTTGCGCGTGAAGTTGCGCTCGACGCTCATCTTCTTCAGGTTGCGCCCGTAGATGAACCGGCGGACCGAGAAGGTCTGCCCGTCGACCGTGCGCGACTGGAAGGGGTCGTCGGTGCGCGACTGCACGTTGCTGCTCGTGAGCGTGCGCGGGAGCTGGATGACGACCGTCGAGCCGTCGAGGAAGATCGCGTGCCCGAGGCTCCCGCACACGTCGGTGAGGTAGTCCCACACCGAGAGCTTCGACCCGTTGGGGGCGCCGCCGCCCTTGGGCTGCGGACCGAGGTGTGGGCGGAACGCGGAGTGCGAGAGCACGCCGCTGAGGGTCGGGGGCGTCGCGCCGGCCGGGCGGTACTCCACGGTGAGGCCGTCGAACTGCGGGAAGTGCGAGAGGTAGACCGCGACCGCGCGGTCGATCGGGTCCTTCATGCCGATGACCAGGCGCGGCGGCGCCTCCTGGTCGATGAGCAGCCGCGTGTTGTCGACGCAGTCGAGCTCGATGTAGGGCTCGTTCTCGTCGTCCCACTCGATGCGCCACTTGTCGACCCACCCCTGGAACCGCAGGTTGGTCCTCTGCTTGCCGCTGTCGTCGAGGTAGGTGTCGGCGACGAGGTTGAGCGGCTCGAACGCGTTGGGCGTGCCGCTGCCGAAGAGGTCCCCGCGCGTCTGCCCCGCGATGCCGGAGGCGTACTCCTTCGCCGTGACCGTGCCGAGGTAGAACTCGATGGCGCACGAGCGGATGACGCGCGGGTCGACCGGGCAGTCGATGTACTTGATGCGGCAGGTGAGCGTGTCGGCGGTGCGGAGGCCGTTCTGGCTCCAGGAGAACTCGCGCGGGATGACGCCGCCGACCTGCTGCGTGAGGCCGTCGGGGCTCGAGGTCTGCTGCTGGGCGGGGCCGACGGCGCCCGAGTCGCTCGCGGTGAGGAGGAACCGGTGCACGCCCGGCGGCGAGCTCGGGTCGTCCTTCACGACGAGCGCGCCGCGGTCGACCTTCACGCCGTCCAGGTTCTTCGTCGTCTTCTGCGGGACGCGCGCGGTGAGCTTGGTGACCTGCCCGTACTCCTCGAACCGGATCGAGAGCCGGACCTTCCACGAGGGGAAGTAGTCCTGGAAGACGGGCGCACTCACGCGGACCTCGTCGCTCCCCCGAGCGCCGGGATGACGAGCACCTGCCCGCGCGGGAAGGTCGCCTGGTACCACGGCAGCCTGTTGGCCTTGAGGATGTCGACGCCGTGGTCGGGCGTCCGGTAGAAGCGCTGCGAGATGCGCTGCGGGGTGTCGCCGTCCTTGGTGACGTACATGGCGACGACGTCGTTGACCGTGGCGTTGCTCGTCGACTGCGGGCTGGTCTGCCCGGAGAGGCCGGGCGGGAAGAGCTTCTTGCGCAGGGCCGCGTCGATGGCCTGCGCGTTGGCCGCGATCTGCTGCGCGCTCTCCGCCGTGCGCCCGAAGTAGTTCGCCGCTCGCAGCATGTCGGTCACGCTCGCCTTGAGCGCGAGGGTCTCGGGGGGCGTGCGCGAGAGCTGGTCGACGTACGTGTTGACCAGGCCGACGGCGTTGCGCGCGAAGTCGACGGCGTTCGCCGCGATGGCCTCGGGCTCGGTGACGACGCCCGTGGCGATGTCGGCGACGCGCTGCACGCTCGTGGCGATGCGCTGCAGCGAGCGGGTGAGCGACTTGAACGCGACGAACGGCGCGTTCGCGAGCGCCTCCAGTTGCCCGAGGGTGAGCGCCGAGGCGGAGAGGCGCGCGAGCGTGTTCGAGCTGAGGAAGCTCGGGCTGTTCGCCAGGGAGACGAGGTTGGTGACGGCGACGTTGAGCGCGGCGGCCGCCGCGACCAGGCTGTCGTCGCGCACGGCCGCCGCCTTCTGGGTGCGCGCGCCGCGCCCGACCCAGTGCCACTCGACCTCCCACTCGATGTCCTGCAGGCGCGTGACCTTGACGTTGAGCTTCTTCGCCCGGCCCTCGCGCACGACCTTGCCGCGCTTGTCGCTCGAGGAGCCGTCGACCGCCCAGGTGACGCGCAGGCGCTGGCCTCCGCGCACGATCGACTCGAACGCGAGCCAGAGCTGGTAGGGGTCGACGATGGTGGAGGGCGTCCCCGTCTCGTCGGTGAACGTGGCCGGGGTGCGCCCGAGCATGGGGCGGCGCCACTCGCCGGTCCACGAGGAGGGGAGCTCCTTGGGGACGAGGATCTGCTGGGTGCCCTCGTCGCCGTTGCCGGGGTACCAGGTCGTGTCGAGCGCGTTCTCCACGCCCCAGTTCGCGCCCTGCAGGGGCAGCCCGCCGCCCTGCAGCAGCAGGGACCGCGCGACCGAGCCGCTCGCCGCGTCCAGCTCCTCGATGGTGAGGGTGCTGGAGTAGGACCCCGACGCCGTCGCGGGGGTCGGGGTCAGGGACGAGAACGCGGACGGCATGCGCTAGGCCTCCTCCAAGGCGGCGGGGCGCCGCACACCGGTTTACGGCGGGCGAGCGCCCGCGGCGCGCTAGGCCCCCCGCTTCTTCATCCAGGCCTGCAGCCCGGACGCGGCCGAGCTGCCGCCGCTGCTGCCGCCGCTGGCGCCCGAGGACGCCATCTCCGACGACGCGCCTTCGCTCTCGCCGGTCTCTCCGCGGTCCGCGCTCTCCGGGGTCGAGGTGGCGCTGTCGTCGACGGGCTTCTTCGTGGCCATGGCTTTCGATCTCCTCTCCACGTGTCTAACAGACTCGCGCGGGCGGTCCAAGTGGGGCTACAGGCCGAAGGGAGTCGAGTTGCGCGCCTGCCGCCGGTTCATCGCCTGGTTCACGAGGTCCTTGCGGAAGACGACCATCACGCGGTCGGGGTCGGCCTCGCGGAAGTCCTGCTTGATGTTGAAGGTCTGCCCCCCGAACATGTTGACGCTCGGGCCCTGGCCCTTGATGTCGCTGGGGGTCAGGCCCTTCGCCATCGTCTTGAGCTTCTCCGCGAGCTCGGGCGACTTCTCGTCGAGCATCTTGAGGAACTCGCCGAAGCCGCCCTCGACCTTGATCGACCCCTCGACGAGGGCCTGCTGCATCGCGCTCGAGCCCTGCAACAGCGAGATCGCGTACATGAGCGAGCCCTCGTTGTGGCTCTGGATCGCGCGGTTCAGGTAGCCGGTGAAGTTGGACGTGTCGCCCTGGTCGGCGGCCGCCTTCGCCTCGGCCGCCTGGCGCTCGAACTCCGCGTGCCACTCCTGCATCGACTTGATCGTCCGCTCGATCGACTCGGGGGTCGCCTCCGCCTCGGTCGCCAGCTTGCGGAACTTCTCGACGGCCTGCGAGAACGCCTCCTCGCCCTCGCCCGTCACGCCGCGCGCCGCGGTGCGCGCCTGCTCCTCCGCCGCGCTCACCCCGGCGCGCTGGCGCGAAGTATCGAGGATGGGCGTCAGGAACTCGTAGACCGAGCGCATCGTCTTGGCGACCGTCTCGGTCGCCTGCACGAGCCACTTCGCCGCACCGATGATGTCGGACGCGACCTCCTTGAAGGTGTGCGCGATGACGTCCTTGTGGCTGAGGATGAACTCCCACGCCTCGTGCAGGGGCCGGCTCGCCGCCTCGGCCACCTCCTTCACCGTGTCCCAGTTCTCGTGGAACGCGTCGTAGACGTTCGACGCGACCGAGGACACGACGTCGATGGCCTCGCCGAAGCCGGTGCCGATCTGCTCGCCGATGCGCTTGATGTCCTCCGAGTGCGACGCGAGGAAGTCGCGCACCTTGATGAGCGGGGGCATCAGGTGCGCGAGCATCGGCGTGCCGACCGACTCGAGGAACGACTCGCGGATGGTGCCGAGGCTCTTGTTGATCTCGCCGAGGCTCGGGGTCATCGCGGCGGCCCCGCCCTTCTGCATGATCTGGTACTGCCGCTCGATGGCCGCGCGCGCGGCCTCCATCTGCTTCTCGGGCGTCATCTTCTGGAGCTGCGCGGCGACCGCGTGCGCGTTGCCGTGCAGGGTCCCCGTCGCCGCGATGAGCTGCACGATGGGGTTGCGGGCGCGGATGACGCCCAGCTCGATCATCGAGAAGCCCTCGGCGATGCCGCGCGTGCCCGCGGGCACGATCTTGCCGACGGTCGCCATCTGCTCGGTGAGCTCGCGCGCCTTGTTCGCCGAGACCCCTCCGCGCTCGATGATCGACTCGTACATGTCGGTCACCTCCTTCATCGTGAGGCCCGCCTGGATGGCCGTCTTCTCCAGCTCCTCGCGCGTGTTCATCGCAAACGCGCCGATCTCGGCCGACCCGTGCTGCCCCCGATCCATGAAGGTCAGCAGGCCGCTCATCGCGCGGACCTGCAGGTTCATCTCGTCGGCCGCCTCCATGGCCGCCTCGCCGAACTTCACCGCCATCTCGAACGCCTGCTCGAAGCCCTCGGCGATGAGGTGCGCGCCCTTCTCGACGAGGTGCGCGTGGATGTTGCCCTTGGCGACGGCGCCTGCCAGCCCCTCGGCGCTGTCCTTCGCCTTCTCGGTCGCGCCGTGCGTCCCGTGCATCGCCTCCTTCATCTGGGTGACGGTGCTCGCCGCACTGTCGTCGATGACCAGGCGGATCTTGACGTCGGCGTTTCCGGCGGTCCCTTCCTCGGGCATGGCTCACATCCTAGCGCGTCTCAGCGGTCGACCGCGGAGGTCGTCGCGCTCTCGTCGTCGAGCACGCCCTGGACCGCCTCGGTGAGCTCGCGCAGGCGGTGCACGTCGACCTCGTCCCACCCGAGCAGGTCGCCCGGGCTGCCGACGCGCGCGTGGCGGGCGACCGACACGATCTGGCGGTCGCGGTTGTAGCGGACGTCGCGCGGGTCGAGGTCGAACAGGTGCTGCCAGAGGGCGTCGACCACGCTGTCGGTGTGCGAGACGACCAGTTTCGAGAGTCCCAGTGCTTCGACGTCTGGGTCGGGGGTCTCCCAGAGGAGCCTCAGCCGCTCACCACTCGAGCGACGACGAAGCACTTCAGAAAAAACTCGGCGAGCTGCTCGGCGTTGAGCGCGTGGCTCTTGCTGTACCAGTTGATGATCATCTGCCGGCACTTCGCGCCGATCTCGTCCCAGAAGTGCGGGACGTAGAAGTAGTTCCCCGGCTCCTTGCGGAAGAGGGTCATCGTCCAGTCGGCGCGCTTGCCGTCCGCGGCGCGGATGCTCTGCATCGCCAGCTCCGCGAGCGTGCGCGTCGCCTTGCCCATCGTGCGGTCGAGCGCGAGCTTCTCGTCGCCGACGTTGAGGGGCCATAGCAGGCAGTGGCGGTCGCCCTTCTCCGGGCGGTCGGTCCACTCGGCCCGGAAGCGCATGAAGCAGAGCTCCTTGTTGGGCAGGTGCAGGCCCGAGGGCGCCACGAACCAGTCGGGAACCTGGACCTCGGTGAGGGCCGCCTGCGGGTTCTCCGCCGCCTCCTCCAGGGGGTGCGGCTTGCGCTCCTCCTCCCCGGGCTCGCCGCCGAGCATGCGCCTCTCGGCCTCGCTCGCGCTCACCTCCTCGAACGCGTCGTCGAACGTCTTCGCCTTCGGCTTGGGGCCGGGCGCCTGCTGCGTCATGGGTCTCCTCCTTCAAGCTCGCGCGGGGTCGGCTCCCCGCGCTCGCGGCTTCAGCTCAGCGTGTCGACGGGCTCCCCGACGGCCCCGGTGAACTTGTTGGTCTTGTAGTCGCCGCGCGACCCGACCTTGTCGCCGATGGGCCCGAAGTGGCAGTCGGGCAGCAGGCGCGTCGGCGTGTCCCCGTTGGGGTACGAGAACACGGCGGTGATGTTGAAGATCGTGTCGGGGGTCTTGCGCTGTGCGCGGTCGCGGATGGCCTGCGTGAAGGCGAGGTAGTCCTGCGAGTGGGTGTGAATCTCGAAGTCGAACTTCGTCCCCTTGAAGACCTCGTCGTAGCGGTCCGAGGGCTCGCCGAGGTAGCCCTTCTGGATCAGCTCGATGTCGTCCTCCATGTTGAAGTTCTGGATGTCGGTGAGCGTGTCCTCGAGCGACCCGTCGCGCACGATGACGATCTGGACCTCCTGGCCCTTGATCCTCTGAGCGGGCATTGCGTCTTCTCCTCAGGCTCCGGTGGGGGCGTCTTACGCGGCGTTCGCGAGCTCGACGACGTTGGTGACGGTGGGACCGATGGTCGTCGCGAGCACGATGCTGTCGAGCGACGAGAGCGTCCTCACCGCGATGACGACGCGGTAGAGGCCCTGGCCCAGCGTGGTCGCGCTGTTCTGCTTGTCGCTGAGCGCGTAGGAGTCGATGCGCTGGTTGTTCGGGTTGTCCTTGCCGAGCAGGCCGTCGAGGAACTGCCGGATCTCCGAGACCAGGGCCTTGCGCCGCGCGACGGTCGCGAGCTTCTTGCCGAAGGTCTTCGCGCGCAGCGCGAGCGAGTCCTGGATGTAGTCGGCCATGCGCCGGCGCGCGATGGTGACCAGGCCGGGGTTCACGTTCGGGTCGACGCTCGTGACGCCCGACTGGAAGATGGCCGTCCCGTCGTCCATTCGCAGCGCCGCGATGCCCGCGGCCTTGAACAGCTCGTAGTCGGCGATCGTGAAGTTCTGGACGTTCGCGCCCGACTCCAGCCCGTTGATCGCGCCCGCGAACGGGGTCTCCTGGCCCGGGTTCTCCTCGGGCGGGAGCTGGCTCATGAAGCTCGCCAGGAGAGAGTCGCTCCCCACGTCGACCGCGCCGTCGGGAGTGAAGCCGGCGCCGCCCGCGCTGCCCACGCTCGCGATGATGGGCACCGTGACGTTGCTGCCGATGTAGCAGTAGATGACCCGGTCGCTGCGGTACGCGCCCACGCCCGGCTCGGCGGTCGTCGAGAGGGCGACGCTCTCGGGGGTGTTGAGCGGCGGGCGGATGCACGCGACGCGACCGAACAGGCCGTTGCTCGACGCGGAGAGGGCCGTCGCGCGGAGGTTCTTGCGCACCGAGTTGCTCTGGCGCGCGGAGAACATGATGTTGGTCTGCTTCGCGACCGTGCTCGGGTTGAGCGTCGCGGTCATCGCGCTCTGGTAGGCGACGTCGAGCTGCGTCTCGGTGAGCGCCGCGGAGATGGGCGTCAGGTTGACGACCGAGAACGCGCCGAGGTCGGGCGGGTTGGTCACCTGCGTGACCGCGCCCGCGATCGCGCTGACGCCCGTGCCGTCGTCGAGCGCGGGGCGGACCTTCACGCTGTAGGGGCCCGCGAGCGGCTGCAGGACGCCGCCCTGCGCGATGCTGGGCGCGCCCGTGAAGACGGCCGGGCCGACGAAGTCGATGTCCTGCATCGTCACGTAGGCCTGCCCGTTGGGCACCTGGACGACCGTGCCCGCGGGGATGCTGCCCCGGGCGGTCGCAGTGCCGAACACCGTGCCGACGGTGAGGCCGAGGGCCGTGAGGATGGCGGGGCCGCCGATGCCGCCCGAGGCAGAGACGACCGAGACCGAGTCGGTCGGCCCGGTGCCGAGGCCCTGGATGTAGAAGCGCGTCGCGCCGTCCGCGACGGCCGGGGCGCCCTGACCCGCGGCGGTGAACGCGGCGTTGATCTTCGTGAGGACGTTCGCGAGCGTCGTGTCGGTGTTCGCGAACGTCGTCGTGACCTGCGGCTTGCTGCCGATCTGCAGGACAAGCGTCTCGCCGCCCGACGGTGCCCAGGGGTAGGTGCCCGGGCCCGAGATGAGGATCGCTTGGCCGTTGCTCGTGGCGAGCGCGCCCGGCGCGAACCCGAGGTTCGCCGCCGTCGTGCCGCTGCCGACCGCGAGGAACCCGCTCGCGCCCGTGTTCGAGAGGCGCAGGCGGCCCGCGGAGTCGACCTCCACCTTGCTGTTGCTGACGGCCGCCTGGACGATCGTCGCGACCTCGGTGGGCGCCACGGCCGCGATGTTCTGCACGTTGCCGCCGCCCAGGGTCGTCGCCGCCGTCAGGCCGAGGGTCGTGAGCACGCCCGCGCTCCCGCTGACCACGCGCACCTGCCCCGCGAGGCCCGCCACCAGGCCCGTGAGGCTGATGACGGTGCCCGACACCGAGGCCGCCATCGGGAAGCCGGCGTACTGGTTGATCCGTGCGATGACCTGCGCCTGGCTCTGGTCGGCGGCGAGGAAGGTCACCGTGAAGTTGGGCTGGCCGTCGACGCCGAGGACGAGCGTCTGGCCGCCCGTGAAGGTCGTGGGGTAGGTGCCCGCGCCCGAGTTGACGCTCGCCGCGGTGCCGGTGAAGGTCGCGCTCTGCGGCCCGCTGCCCGAGTCGACCTGCAGCACCTGCCCGCTCGCGAGCGCGTAGCGGAAGCTCGCGAGCCCGGTGAGAAAGGCGAGGCGCGTGAACTGCACGGCCCCGACGCTCGTGTCGACGCGGCAGATGAAGAGGCGCGCGTACTGCTTGCCCTGGAGCTGGACGAAGCCGTTGCCGTTCCAGAACTCGGGGAAGAGCGCCCCGTCGGCGCTGCGCTGGCGCGCGCACGGGTTGTTCGCGGGGACCGACCCATACTGGAAACCGAGCGTCCCGAAGGTCGTCGCGAGGTCGGTCGCGCTCGTGACCTCGAAGACGCCGCCCGACTGGGTGGAGAACGGCCCGTTCTCGAACTCGCCGACGATCAACGTCGCCCCCGTGCCGATGCCCTTGATCGGCGACGGCGGCTCCAGGTCGAGGATGTTGACGCTCTCGATGTTGAGCAGCACGTCCGTGCCAGGGTCGAACGTGAAGCGGCGGATGAAGACCGACATGGGCAGCGCTCCTCGGTGGGTGCGGGGGTCCTTGGGTCGGAGACTACGCGAGGCGCGCGCGGATCGCTAGGACGCCGCAGACCGGTTTACGGTCCGCCGAAGCCCTGGGTGCTCCCCGGCCCGCTCTGCGCGGTGGGGTCGTTCGTCAGGTCGACGGCCACGCCCGTGTCCTCGTCGACGTCGACGTTACTGCGCACGAGCGGGGAGAACGGCGCGTAGCGCACGAGCGCGACGATGTTGAAGCGCATCTCGAGCTCGATCTGCGCGCGGCGCCGGTTACGCGCGGCGTCCGGCTCGTCGAAGAGGGCGCGGTTCCAGAGCGTGAAGCACACCAGCTCGTTGAAGTAGTCGGGCATCTTGAAGCGCACGCCGCTCATCTGCTCGGTCGGCGAGAAGGCGGTCTCCAGCGCCGCGACGATCGACCGGCGCTCGGCGCGCTTGCTCGCGCGCACCTCGAGCTTGATGTGCTCGTTGTACTCGGCCTGCCACTGCAGCACCGTGCCCTGGCCGTACTTGTCGCGCGTCGACTCCTCGACGTACGCGGTCAGGCCGATGACGTCGTAGCTCGCGGTGTTCGACAGCACCGTGATGCTCGGGAAGAGCTGGTCCTGCTCGTAGTCGGGCCACTCGATGAAGAAGCGGTCGGGCGTGATGCGGAAGGGTCGCGGCGGCCGGCCCTCGCCCATGGGCAGGAAGAAGACGAGCGCGCACACGTACTGCTGCAGGATGCGCAGGGCGACGGTGCGCCCGTCGACCGCGAGCGGCGGGGGCGCCGGGCGCGGCGGGTAGAGGCGCCCGAAGGGTGTGCCGAACAGGATGCTGGCCAGGTTCTGCGGGAGGTCCGCCACGGTCGTCACCTCATCGCCTTCTTGAGCTCCGCGAGGATCTCCTTCACCAGGATAGCCGGGGCCCGCTTGGACGCGCGCTCGGCGATGCGCAGGCCCTTCTTGCCGTCGCGGTTGAAGATGCCGCGGTCGAAGCCCGACTGCCGCGCGCCGTAGCCCTGCATCGCCCGCGCGATGGCCCACGCCATCTGGCGGGAGGCGACGACGACGTCGGGCGTGTTCGCGCGCGCCGCCTTGCCCGTCTTGCCGAGCGAGGCGCCGGCGATCCCCTTGCGCCTCGCCCAGTCCGCGAGCGCGTCGATCATCGCGCGGCCGATCTTGATGTTCTCCTGCCGAGCGCCCCACTCGATGACGGGAGCGTGGGGCGCGGTGTTCGTGACCTCGGCGCCGCTCTGGGTCGCGCGCGGCTGCCACGAGTTGCGGTACGCGCTGTCGAAAACGGGCGGGAAGCGCTCGCCGGGGATGAGGTCGTTCTGGATGACTCCCACGAGCTGCAGCGCGGCCGAGAGCGCGCCGGCCATCGCCGACTTGCGCGCCGCCTCGGTGAGCCACTTCTCCAGCTTGTCGCCCTCGCTGATGTCGAACGAGGGCACCCTACTGGTCCCCCGTCGTGTACGCGCTCGAGCCGTCGCGGTTGCGGTCCTCGCTGACGCGGCTGAGGACGACCACCCACTCGACGTTCTCCGCGTTGCGGTGCGGCTCGCTGAAGAGCGAGAACTTCATGCGCCGGGGAGGGTCGTCGCCGCGCCCGTCCTCGCGGACCTCGTAGAAGAACTCCCAGGGCTCGGGCACGTGGTCGACGTGCGGCTGGGGGTACATGCGCCCGGTGAGCTGGTCGTAGGTGAGCGAGGTCGAGACCTCCGTCAGCCTCACGCTGCCCACGGGGAGCACGCCCGTCGAGATCGGCGACAGCGCCAGGCTGTCGAGCGAGCGGACGTTGGGCGTGGGGAGGATCTCGAGCTCCTGCACGACCTGCTCGCGGCCCTGGCCGCGCTCGCCGCCGTCCCACCGCGTCCACACGAGGAAGACGCGGTAGGGGCGGATGCCGAACTTGGTGCCGAGCTGCCGCAGGCGGTCCGCGACGCGCGTGAAGCGGTGCGCGAGCGTCCGGCGCGCCTGCTGCGGGGTCAGCGGCTTCGGCGTCGGCACGGCGGCCTCACTGCGAGCAGTGACCGGCCGCCATCGCCTTCGCGAGGGCCTCGCGCTTCGCCTTGCCGAAGTTGGAGAGGATGGCCTCGACGACGGGCGTGAGCGTCTGGTCGACGTTGCACGTCGCGATGACCGCGCTGCTGCTCGGCAGGTCGGCGTTCGCGATGATGCAGGCATACTGCGCGACGTCGAGCACGGTCTTGACGACCTGGGTGGGGGTGACGGGCTGCGCGCAACCGGTGCTCGCGTAGATGACTCCCGCGAGGCCACTGGCGCAGACGAGACGACGGATGTTCTTGGTCATGGTGCTGTTCCTCCTTCAGTGCTGGACCGGGACGTTCATCCCCCCGCCGCTGCTGCCGTAGCCCGCCCCGCAGTAGGGCCGCTGGTCGAACGGGTTGGGGGGGACCTGGAGCATGTTCGCGAGCGCGCCCTGCCAGTGGATGTACTGGCTCATGAGCTGCTTGAACTCGTCGGTGTTGATCTCGATGGTGCCGACCTTCTTAGCGGCGAGGTTCTCCTGGTCGCCGAGGATCTGCGCCTCGATGCCGTCGAGGCGCGCGAGCAGGTCGCGGAAGAAGCCCTCGCTCTGGGGCATGAGGCGGTTGAGCGCGCCCTCGATCATGAACGCGGTCTGCACGCCCGCGGGCACGCCGAGGACGAAGGTCTGCGCCTGCTGGACTCCCCCGTACCCCATGTGGTGCCGGGCGCGGACCTTCTCTCCCTCGGTGAGCACGGTGGGCCTCCGTTACGCGGTCTCGTCGATCTGCGGCGCGGGGATGGGCGGGACGCCGCTCATGTCGTCGGCGGGAGCCTCGTCGTCCTTCACCTCCTCGAGCCGGATGCCCTGGCGGCGCAGGAGGGCGAGGTCGTGGGTGAGGGCGGTGACCTCCTTGCCGAGGGGCCACTCGCTGCGCGCGCCCTCGTACATGACGCTGACGCGCCCGGGCTGGCGCTGCGGGCCGCCGACGACCCGGAAGCGCGTCGGCGGGACGCCCGGGGCGTGGTCGAGGGGGTCGCTGCGCGCGCTGCCCGCGAGGGACGGGCCGATGGGCAGGGTCGGCGCCTTCGCCTCGGGGACGCCCAGGGCGCCCCCCTGGATGGGGGCCTGGTCGCCCGCGCCGACGTCGTTCTTGGCGTCCTGCGCCTGCTTGCTGAGGGTGTGACGGGCCATGGTGTCTCGTGTCCTCCTTGCCCACGAGCCTAGCGCAGAAAAGGAGAGAGGCGCGAGTGGGTGCCGTGCCCGCCCGCGCCTCTCGGTGTCGATCCCCCCGGTGGAAGGAGGAGGACCCCCGGGGGTCTCGAACTCGGTTACAGCGCGTGCTCGAGCACGATGGCGCGCTTGAAGCGCTCGGGCCCGCTCGGCGCCGTGATGTCGCTCGGGATCGGGAACGAGGTCGAGATCGACCACGTCGCCGTGACGAGCTGCTGCAGCTTGTCGAGCGGAGCGCGCAGCACCAGGCGGATGCGCTCCGTGAGGATCGAGATGTTGTTGTTGACCACCTCGAACTCGCCGATCTTGCCCGTCGTGCCGGCCTCGGTCACGTACGAGCCCTCGTCGAGGTACTTCTCGTAGACGACGCCGCGCCCGGTGATGAGCACGCGGCCGACCTGCGTGCCGCCGCCGTTGACGATCTCCGCCCCGAGCTCGTCGGCGAAGAGGCCCGACTGCGCGGTCGCGATGAGGTTGCCCGAGTTGAAGCTCTCGGGCGACTCCGTGTTCATGAAGAACATGATCCCGGCCATGTAGCCGAGGAAGCCCTCCTTGTAGATCACGTGCTCGGGCAGCGACTGGTTGAGTCGCTGGAACACGGGGTCCGCGAAGAGCTGCGCCATCGAGAGCGGCGAGATGTGTGCGTGGTAGAAGCCGTCGTCGTGCGGCTGCACGTTCGCGCGGCGCAGGAACGCCACCGCGTTGATGCACTGCTGGAGCGTGAGGGTGTCCGCCGGGCCGATGGCGTCGATCGACGCGCCGGCCGCGCTGCGCAGGATGCGCGGCGCGAAGGCGCTCTTGACGGGCACGCGCGAGCTCGCGAACGCGGTGCCGATGGCGGCCGACAGGATGAGCGTGCCCGGGCCGATGGGGTCCGTGGGGTCGTCGGGGATGAAGCCGACGACGCTCGCCGAGGCCGTGGGTCCGGCGCCGACCGTGATGGGCAGCGGGAAGGCCACGCTGACCGGCTGGGGCTTGACGTTGCCGCCCGGGATCACGACGTCGGTGAAGCCGTTGAGGGCCGCGACGCGGATGGCCGTGTCGGTCGACGCGATGGTCGTGAGCGAGACGGTCTGACCCGAGAGGTACGCCTGGAAGAGCGAGTTGCGCGCGATGCGGTTCACCGACTGACCGGCCTGGAGGCCGAGCTGGTGGATGTTGCGCAGCAGCAGGTTCGCGTTCGCCGTCGCGCTCGTCGGCATATGGGTGTCGATCGAGTCGGCGAACTGGTTGAGGGTCGCGACCCACTGCTCGTAGGGGACGACCTGACCGATGGGGTCCGTGCCGGGCGTGATCGGCTTCACGTTCGGCTTGAGCAGACCCGCCCGGGTCTGGAACATCTCGTTGCCCGTGTTCTCGGGCCACTCCTCGGGCATGGCCTCCGCGCGGAACGCCAGGTTGGGGTACAGGCCGTCGTGGAACGCGCGCTCGAGCAGACCCTTCTGGTTCAGCTCGATGACGGCCGGCGGGACGCCGACGATGAGAGTCATGGGTGGGAACCTCCGGTACGAAGACGTTGGCTTCGCAAACCGAGTCCGCTCTCCCTGTTGACCGCCCGATTACCGATGGGCGTACCCTCGTGGCGGGGTCGCTGCTCGTTGCCCTCTGAGAACTACGCGAGAGATCGCGCCCCGTCAAACGAGACGCGCCCCGCGGTTCCCGGGAGGGGGAGGGCCGCGGGGCGCCAAAGCGGAGGAGGGGAGAGTCGCCTCCTCGACAGTCAGCCTACCAGCGCAGGCCCGACTTCGCCGCCTCCGCCTTCGCCTCGCGGCTCGTCATGCTGTTCGCCTGGCCGGGGCGCATCGTCTTCTCGCCCGCGGTGCCCTGGGCCGTCTTCTTGCCGTTCGTGTCGGCGCCGTTGGTGATCGGCTTCCTCTCGACCGTCTCGGTCTTGGTCTCCGCGGTCTCCTTCGCGAGCTTCGGCTTCCGCTTCACGAGGTCCTTGAAGTAGTCGTCGATCCCCTTGCGCAGGTCCTTGCTCTCCAGGCCCTTCGCGATCTGCTTCTTGTCGAAGTTCTTCTTCAGGTAGCGCGCGAGGCCGGGGAGCGAGTCCTCGACGTAGTCGGGGTCGAGGTACTTCTCGCCGATGCCGAGGATCTGGCGGTCGACCTTCTCGACCTCCTGGCTCGTGCGCAGCTCTCGCTCGCGCGCGTTCGCTGCGTCGAGGTCGGCCTTCAACTTCTTGTTGTCGTCCTCGAGCTTCTGCTCCTTGGTGAGGCCCTCCTGGCGCTTCTTCTCGTTGTCCGCCTTGAGGGCCGCGAGCTCGTCGAGCTGCTTCTTGATCTCGTCGGGGTCGTCGGTGCCGAAGCGGTCCTTCAGCACCTTGTTGGAGTGGCGCGTCAGGCGGCTCTTGAGCGCGCGCGGCGTCATCTCGATGAGCGCGACGTCGTCGGGGAGCTTCTCCGGGTCGTCGTCGTCCTTGAGCGTCGCCCGCTTCTCGCCGCCGCCCGCGGAGCCCTCGACCTCCGTCTCGGTCTTGGTCTCCGTCTTGGCCGCCGCGGGCTTCTCGACCTTCGTCTCGGTCTTGGTCTCCGTCTTGGCGGCGGTCCCGCCCGCGGCAGCGCCGCCCTCGGTCTTGGTGGCCGTCGTCGTGTCCTCTGCCTCTGCGCCCATGGTCATGTTCCTCCTTCAGGTCCTGACGTGACTGCGCCCCGCTCGCCCGCCGTAAACCGGCTTGCGGCGGGGCGCCGGCCTCCCTCGGCGGGGAGGCTCTGACTCAGATGATCGTGCTCGGCGCCTCGAGCAGCGCGTCGACGTCGATCTTGCTGGCGACGCCGTACTTCACGCGCGCCTGCGTGAAGTCGCCCGCGTGCGTGACGAGGTTCGCCTTGCCGAGGTCGAGCGAGGCGTGGCTGCCCGCCGCCGCCGTCCCGGGCAGGTCGACGATGAGGTTCGCGTCGCCCGCGATGCCCGGGTTGCCCTCGCACTCCGCGATGAAGACGATGCCGTTCGCGACGTCCGCCGCGGGCAGCGGGGTGACCCCGGAGGCGAGCACCGGGATGGTCACCTCCTTGATGTCGTACTTCATCGGCTCGTACGCGACGTCGACGCTCGTGTACGCGTCGGCCGCGTGGAACTCCAGGTCGCCCGTCGGCGTGATGACGATCGAGTGCGCGCCCGGGTCGCCCGCGTAGCTGTCGCTCGCGACGATGGTGAGCGGGCCCTTGGTGCCGGTGCCGGCGCGCGCGTACGCGCGGCCGATGGTGTCCGCCTTCGCGTCGTCGGGCAGCGTGAGCACCTGCCCCGAGCCCACGTAGGGGTTGGCCGGCGCCGCGTTCGGGCTCTTGTTTCGGAGCTGCGTCCGCAGGGCGCGCACGACGCTGCCGATCCCGATGGCGCGGAAGGCGTCGGCGAGCTGCGCGGGGAGCGCGCCGTTCATCGCAATGACGAGAGTCGTGGTCGTGCTGAGCATCGTCGGGTTCTCCTGTCGTGGATGAGGCCGAGCCTACACCCGTCACGTCGCGCGCGTCACGCTACTGAATTCCCCACACGTGGTACTCGACCGTCGCGCTGCCCTCCAGCTCGAGGAGCTTCAGGTAGCCGTTGGGCGGGAACTGGATGAGCATCGGGCCGTTGAGGGGCACGATGCTGACGATGTCCGAGCCTCCCCCGGGGTCCGCCATCGTCATGCGCACCTTGATCGGCACGTTCACCGAGAGCAGGAGCGCGAGCCCCTGGGTCACGGGCCCCGGCGCGGCGCCGACGCCGGGGACGGTCACGAACGCGCTCGGGCTCTGGAGCTGCAGGACGTCGCCCGTCTCGACCGAGTAGCCGAGCGGGTCGGGGTTGAAGGGGAGCTGGATCGTCTTGACCCCGGTCGGGAAGCTCCCGCCCCCCGACGCCTGGGGGCCGCCGACGACCTGCGCCCCGCTCGTCGTGACCTGCAGGTTGCCCACGAGCTCAGACCTTGAAGGGCTTCTTGCTCACGCCCTGCACGCCGCCCGTCTGCGACGAGAAGCCTCCGGGCGTGGGGTCGGCCTTGAGGATCGTCCCGCCGCGCGGGACCTCCTGCTGGTTGGGGACGACCTCGCGCTTCGCCTCGGTCTGCGGTCGGCTCTCCTTGGTGAAGTCGCGGCCTCCCGTCGCCGGGCCGCTGCCCTTGGGGTCCTCCAGGAAGTCGTGGGCTCCCGTCGCCCCGCTCCCCTGGTTCGCGGGCTTGCCCTGCGAGGTCGCGAACGGGGGCGCGGCGGGGCTGCTGCTCTTTCCGGTCTGGGCCATGGCTCTACTCCTTCGCGCTCGGCTACTTGCCGAGCTTCATCGGCTTCTTGCGGTCGTCGGGGCCGCCCGCGGGCGGCCAGTCGATCGGCGTCGAGTGCCCGTGGTAGCGGGACTGCAGGTCGCTCGGCGTCGGCAGGGGCGAGCCGGTGTCGCGCGAGGTGACGATGCCCTTGCCCGGTGCCGGAGTCGCGCTCTCCTCCGCGCGGGGCGCGGGAGTCGCGGGAGTCGCGGGGCTCGTGATGCGGAACGGCTTGGGCATCGGCGTCGACCTCCACCCAAGGACTATCAGCCGGCGCAGGGGGGCGCAACGTGGCAGCCTGCGAGGCATAAGGGCGCCGTGGCCGGAGAGATCGTCAAGAGGGGTCCCGGGGAGGTCGAGCCGGGCGAGGGCGAGTCGTCCTCGGCGCTCGCGCCCGCGGGCTTCGACCTGCAGAACGTGGGCTACGCGGGCGTCGCGTCGTGCCCGATCTGCCTCGGCTCCCACAAGGTCACCAAGAACACGCTCGACGGGATGCCCGTGTTCGTCATGGTCTGCCCCTACGCCGGCAGGAAGGGGATCCGCATGCTCGGCGTCCCCGCCGACGCCATCCGCACCGGGGGCCACTCCCTCACCGAGGCGTTCCGCCGCCAGCTCCAGGTGGAGCAGGAGCGCGAGAGGCTACTCGCCGCTCCCGCCGTCGTCGCCGGCTCCCTGCCCCCCGCCGAACCGGGAGAGGGGGACGGTGGTCATTAGGGGGCGCTCGGGAGGGCGGCCCTTGCGCCCCTCGCGCCTCCACGCCGCCGCGATGGCGCCCGCGTCGCGCCACGCGAGGTAGGGCGGGATCGGCCACGCGACGCGGTGGGGCACGACGACCTCGCGGTCGTTGGGGCGGTTGGGCGGGTGCATGTACGCGCCGAACCAGGACTCGAAGGGCTCCTCGACGAGGCGGATCTGGCCGTGCACCGCGTAGCTGTCGGCGCCGGTGCGGTCGTCGAAGGTCGCCGACAGGATCTTCACCATGTCGCCGAGGTCCTGCTGCGCCGCGCGCATCGTCTCCCACCCCGCGCGGTTGTAGGCGCCCATGACCTCCGTGCGCACGATGCGCGTCGCCCAGTGCGCCGGGGCGGCCTGCAGGAAGGGGCTCTGCTCGGTGATGTCCTCGCGCATCTCCGCCCACGACTTGCGCGCGACGAGCCCCTTCTGCAGCTCGCGCTCGAAGTGGCGGATGGTCTCGACGCCGTAGCGCTGCAGCACGCCGAGCTTCGCGGGGTGCGGGCGCGAGACCTCCGTGGCGCGCGCCGCGGGCGTGCCGCTCGACGCCAGGCGGCGCAGCATGCTCGCGCGCACGCCCTGGGTCGCGGCCGAGAGCACGCTCGCCTCTCGCAGGGCGAGGGGCTGCACGCCGGCGCCGCGGAACGCCCGGTCGGCCGCGGTCATGTACCGCACGGTGTCCTGGGCCGAGCGCTCCGCCGCCTTGCCGCCCGCGTCGACGAGCGCGCCCCTCATGCCCCGGGTGAGGTCGACGATCGTGTGGCGGACCTGCGCGAGGGTCGTGCGCATCTGCGCCACGGAGAAGGTCTCCCCGCCTCGCGCCTGCAGCCCCTCGGCGCGGTCGATGCGCCGCTCCAGGTCGCGCGCCGCGCGCTCGAGCAGCGAGCGCACCTCCTTGAGGCCCGAGCCCTGCGCGTAGGAGCGCGCGGCGTCGCGGTTGAGCGAGAGCGCGGTCCGGGCCTCGCGCGCGGCGCGGTCGGCCGACGCCACGGGTCACTTCTCCTTGCTGCTGCCCGCGTCGTCGCTCTCGTCGTCGAACGGGCTGCCGCTGCCCTTGCCGCCCTTGGCCCCCGGGGGAGCGATGACGGGCGGCGGGGGCTTGGGCGCCGCGGTGTGCGTGATCTTGCCGCCGCCCGGGAACTCCTGCTCGTGGGTGACGGTGTGCTGCATCTCTCCGCCGCCCTTGCCCCCGCCGGGCGCGCCCGGGGCGCCGCCGCTCGGCGCGTCGCTGCCGGCGTCGCTCCCCGCGTCGTCGCCGCCCGGCTCCGGGGGCTTGCCGCCCTTGCCGGCGCCGGGCGCCTGCTTGCCGCCCGCGTCCTCGAACATCTGCGCCTGCTTGTCCTCGACCTGGGCCTGCGCCTGCTGCACGCGGGTCCACTCGTCGGCGCCCTCCTTGCCGAACGCGCCCATGACAATCTCGGTGGCCGTCTGCTGGCTCATGATCGGCGCCTGCGCGACCGCCGTGGAGAGCGTGGTCACGATCATCTGCTGGTCGGTCGGCGTCGGCGGGAAGTAGTCGGGCCACTGCAGGTCGATGTCCCCGCCCTCGCCCGGCGTGCGCTCGATGAGCGTGACGGTCTCCTCGCCCGTGGGCCGGCCGTCCTCGTCGAGCACCGGCTCCTTCTCGACGCGCTTGGGGAGGTTGAAGCCCATCTGGGCCTTCTTCGTCTTGGGCAGCTCCTGCGACTCGCCCGCGTCGTCGCCGCTCGAGGAGCCGTCGAGATCGTCGGGGACGTCGACCATCTTGCCGTCGAGCGCGTGCGCGACCTGCATCATCGCGTCGAGCGTGCGCACGATGCCGTCGCCGTACTGCTCGCGCAGGCCGTCGGCCTTGCCGAGCATCGGCTTGAAGATCATCTTCTGCGCGACGCTGCTCGTGCCCTGGGCGGCGAGCTTGTCGGGGTCCGCGAGGACGCATTCGCCGACCTCCAGGATCGAGCGGCGCATCTCGTTGACGATCTTGAGGCCGACCTCCATCCCCGCGCCCTGGAGCTCCAGGTACTTCGCGTCGCCGTCCTTGTCGGCGATGAGGGCGTTGTCGCTGCCCTTCTTCACGCCGAACCGCTGGATGAAGTCGCGGTCGCCCTTGATGACGAGCGTGGGGTCGAGGTTGAGGGTCGCGCCGCGCACGACGACCGAGAGGGTCGTGTCGAGGGCGTCGAAGTTCTCCCAGAGCCCCTCGCAGTCGGCCTGGCCGTCGTCGTCCTCGTCGGGGATGTTCTGCACCCAGGTGAAGTGGCAGACGCCGTCGTCGTGCCGGATGCTGCGCTTGTCGTCGACCACCCAGCTCGCCGGCTCCTTGCCCGCGACGACCGGCACCTCGACGTAGATGAGGTCCTCGTCGGGAGTCCAGTCGCGCCGGTACCAGTGCGGGACCCTCTCCATCCTCTCGCGCTGGGCGTTCCAGATGTCGCGGTGGAACTGGTAGCACTCGGTCACGTAGCGCGGGATGAACTGCGAGCGGTCCTCCCACTCGTGGACGTACACCTGCTTGGCGTTGTGGACCTCGAACCGCGGGCGGCCGTTGACGTACGCCCACGACCACACCGCGGTGCCCGTAGCGCCGCCGAGGTTGCGCGCCTGCATGAGGCGCGATCCCATCTTGCCCACGCGCACGAGCGTCTGGATGAAGTCCTGGGTGTCGGTGTCGCCCGCGACGCGCGTCATCGGGAAGCGGTTCTCGCCGAACACCATCGAGGTGAACGCCTTCACCATCGCGCGGCAGAGGCGGTAGGGCGCGCTCGGCCGGCGGTTCCGCAGGGGGACGTAGTTCGGGTACTTCTCCGCCGAGATGAGGGGCTGGGTGACCGCGATGCCCGGGCCCGCACTGATGATGCGGCCGTCGAAGTCGAAGCGCTTGTAGTCGTGCTGCGTGCACTCGAAGTAGGCCTGGCGGCGGTCGAGCTCGCGGTAGCGCGGCGAGTCGATGAAGGCGCGCGCCTTGAAGTCGTTGGGGTTGCCCGCCGTGCTCCCGAGGCGCACGGGCGCGCCGCTCACGCTCGGGCCCTGGGGCCCGCCCCAGTTGCCCGTGCCGACCTGCCGCATGTTCGCGGTGACCGCCACGCGTCAGCCCCTTAGCGGCGCGAGGCCGCGATGCGAGAGGCGGCGCTCCCCGCCGCGGGGCCCTCGGGGACTGGACGCTCGCGGGGGGTCTGGGCCATGCCCTCTTCTACCATGCGCCGCGCCTCGTCGGTCAGGACCACGGAGGGGTGGTGCCGCGCGCCGAGCGCGACGATGTTGGGCAGCGCGTAGTCCGGGTCGTCCTCGAGCCGGCGCCGGAGCGCGTCGGTGAACGGTGCGAGGCCCCCGCAGCGGATGCCGTCGGGCGCGGGGTCGCCCCCGTCCTCGTCCGTAAACCGGTCTGCGGCGGGCACGTCGAAGCCGGCCACGCGCATCCCGAGGCGGATGATCGCGGTGCCGGCGCGCACGCGCGCCCACTCGATGCGGTCGAGGAGGCTCACGGGAAGGTCGTGAGGTCGGGGCCCATGGCGAACGTGTAGGTGCCCCCGGGGTCCGCGCCCCCGGACGAGATCACGAGCGCCTGCGCGATGCTCCCGCTGTTGGGCGGCCCCTCCAGCACGCCCCCCTCCGCGCTCGACGCGTGCGGCAGGTCGAGCAGCGCCACGACGTCGACGAACGTCACCACGTTCGGCTTGAGGGTCGCCGCCGCGCCGATGGCGTGCCAGGCCTGCGTCGCGTCGTCCCACATGTACGGCTGCGCGGGCAGGTTCAGGGCACCCACGGGACCGGTGTAGAGGATCGCGACGCGGTGCACGGGCCAGCCGTTGATGTTCGCGAAGCGACTGAACAGGACGTTGTCCATGCTCGTCGTCGGGGCGGTCGTCGGCACCGCGTCGGCGCCGAGCACCTTCCCGCCCGCGGGCACCGTGGTGACGTAGCGCTTGAACGAGCAGGGGAACCTCATGCCCGGCAGCCTATCAGGTGACGGTGAGCGACGCAGCGACCCACGCGACGCGCAGGCCCGGGGCCGTGCCGTACACGCCGAAGCCGTAGTGGCCGTTCTGGGGCACGTTCACGACGCCGCTGCTCTGCAGCGTCCAGCCGTTCTGCTCGTCGGGAGGCCCGATCTCCTCGGCGAGGACGCCCTTCTCCCCCGAGACGCCCGTGAAGAAGGGCGTCTGCTGGCTGCGGTCCGCGGCGAAGCGGATCATCCCCGAGAAGCGGTCGCCCCCGCGCACGCGCTCCGCGTACTCGGGTGAGGTCACCAGGCGGATCGCCCAGTGGATGCCCTTCATCGAGCGGTCGCAGAAGAGCGTGAGCGGGGCGATGAGCCGCGGGACGGCGGAGTCCAGGGGCCAGCCCGCGCCCCACGCGCGCTTCGCGTAGCCCCCGACGCCCGACGCGTGGAACATCTCCGGCACGCACGGCAGCACCGCGACGCCGCGCTGCACGAGCTGGCGCGCGCGGGCGCTATCGATGAGGGAGCCCTCCCAGAACTCCCCGGTGGGGTCCCACACGACGATGTTCGACTGCCCGACGGCCGCCACGTGACCGGGGTCCACACTGCTCATGGTCTCATCCTCCTTCGGCGAGTCGAGTATGCGGGGGGCTACGGGTGGCGCGCAAGCCACCACTGGGCGCGCGAGGCCGCCGACCTCCAGGTCGTCCACGCGCGGGGGTTGCGGCGGTAGAGGGCGACGGCCGCCGCCGCGTTGTCCTGCGGGCTCGCGCCCACGAGCTCGTGGGCGTCGAGGATCTGCCACGGCCCGACCGCGCGCCCGTAGTCGCACACCTTGTCCTTGCCGTGCTCGCGCCTCCACGCGGCGTCGTTGCACGAGTAGTCGACGACCCACTGCACGAATCGCGACTCCTCGAACGCGAGCGCGGCGACCGTGATGCACTCGGTCCTCGAGCCGCAGTTCGTCGTGATCGCGGCGGCCCAGTCGTCAGCGCTCTCGCGCGGCCACCCGGTCCACGTCGCGAGCGCGTTGCCGACGTCATCGAGGTCGGTCGGCTGCGCGCTCGCGGGTGCGGTGATGGTGACTACGGCGAGGGCGAGGATCAGGGGGAGAATTCGCATCCCCCCGGAGTGCTACGCGGTCCCGAGCTTGTCAACCGCGGCCTGGAGCGCGGCGCGCGTCTGGGGACCCGGGTCGCCGTCGACCGCGATCTTCGCGAGCACCTGGAAGGCCTGCACCGCGGCGCGCGTCTTGGGGCCGAGTACCCCATCGACGTCGAGCGGTGTGCCGAGACCCTTGAGAGCGTTGAGCGCGCGCTGCACGTCCGCGATCGAGACCACCGTGCGCACCGGCGTCGGGGGAGCGGGCGTCGGCGGCGCCGGAGGGACCGCACCCGGGGTCCAGGAGGCGAGCGCGCTCGCGATGCCCGGGGCGAGCCGGAGGAGCGCGCCCGCGTAGTCGTCGATGTTCCTCTGCCGGCCCGCCGGCGTGCGTGGGTCGTTGACGCCCTCGTAGTAGCGGCTCGCGTAGAGGGCCGCGGAGAACGACTCGCACTCGGGCGACCAGTCTCCCGTCGCCTGGCTGAGGATCTGGCAGCACGCGGGGCGGTTCACCGTGATCTGCCGCGTGAACAGCTCGGCGCCCCCGAGGTCGTCGGGGAACGCCCAGAAGAACATCCAGTACCAGCGCGGCGGCGGGAGCAGGGGCGAGCTGTCGACGTGGAGCGCGCAGTGGTCGGGCGCGGGGACGCTGCCCGCGGCGACGGCGTCGGAGAGGAGCTTGCGCGCGGCGGCGACGGTCGACGGCGACGGCGCGAGGCCGGCGAGGATGGCCAGCTCCGCGGCCGTCGGGCGGCGGTGCTGCACCGCGCCCCAGTTGTGCTCCCCGGGCCACGCGTCGCCGCAGAGCGTCTCGTGCTGCGCCTGCGCGAGGCCGAGAGCGACCGCGGGCAGCGAGGCCGCGTGCCCCACGTCCTTGAGCCAGCCCGCGGCGAAGGCGTCGGCCTTCTCCCACCACCGCGGCTGCGGGGACGGCGCCGCGAGGTCGTGGAGGGCGGGGTAGACGAGAGTGCCGAAGGAGTCGACCGAGTAGATCGGCCTCCCGGCGCTGGTGAGGGTGTCGGTGTCCGGCGACGGCGGCGCCGGGATGGTCTCGGGCTGGGTCACGGTCTCCTCCTCGGGGGTCGCGCTACTTCGGGGGCTTCTTCACCACGCCCGAGGTCGGGCAGCACGAGACCGACTGCGGGCACGTCGCGCAGAGCTGCGCGAGGGTCGTCGCGTTCTTCATGCACGGCACGTTGAAGGGGAAGACGCCGCGCACGAGGTTGTGGGTGAGCACCGCCGCGCAGCCGCTCGAGCCGCCGTCGTCCTCGCCGTCGGCGCAGCCGAGGACCTGCAGGTTCTTGCACGCGGCGAGCGCGTCGGGGCTCGTGGGCGGCGGCGCGATCTCGGGCGCCGAGGCGTCGAAGATGGGCGCGGGCATCGCGTCGGCGTCGGTCTGGGGCGTGACCGGGCCGGGCGCCGGGGGGCAGCCCGCGAGCAGGACGAGCGCGAGCGCCGCGCCGTAGAAGAGGGACGATGCGATGGCCTTCATGGTGGTCCTCACTGCGCCGCCGCGCTGACGGTGCACACGTAGATGTCGCCCGCGTTCTCGTCCTCGAGCCAGGCGGGCGTCGCCCAGAAGAAGCCCTTGTCGCCCCACCCCTCGCTCCACGAGTTGACGCCGCGGAAGAGGAGCTCGCGGCTGACGCTCCCCGTCTTGGTCGTGTAGCCGGTGAGCGGCAGCATGTGGCCGCCGAGCAGACCGGCGGGGTTGGGGGCCGTGACAGGCGCGTCGCCCGAGTAGTCCTCGAACGCCTGGTCGACCTGCACGCCGAGCATGACGGGGAACTTGTTGTCGAGCGCCTGCTGGACGGCGGCCACGCGCGACGCGCCCACGAGGTCGATACGGTAGATCCCGCTGAGGATGAAGCTCGCGGCCTCCTCCGCCTTGCGAAGGGTCGGCTTGTCGTTGACCGTCGCGGGGTCGAAGGGGAAGTCGGCGTCGCTCGGGATGCCCCACTCCTGCATCCCCTGGACGGCGAGGTAGGGCTGGCTCCCGCTGTCGGAGAGCGCGTCCTCGGGATGCGCGAGCGCCTGCATGCGCGCGAGCGCGTAGATGAACGCGGTGGAGGGCCAGGCGATGCGCGTGCCCATGATCGCGCACCGCATGTGCACGATGCGCGCGCTCGCGAAGCCCACGCACTCGCTCGTCGTCGACTGGTCGCGCACCACGTCGACGTAGGAGTCGAGGATCGACTCGGTGCCCAGGCCCCGCACCGCGCCGAAGAGGTGCCGCGACTGCGGCACCAGGCCCCCGGTGACGTCCGGGTGCAGGTCCCTGTTCCAGCCCTTCGCGTACCGCTTGTGCGACTTGCTCTCCACCGGCGCGGCGTCGTCAGTCATGCGCTGCAGACTACGGCAGACCGGTTTACGGCGCTAGGAGCTGCGCGTGGAGCCGGGCCACACGGTGATGGTGCCGAAGTCGATCGTCTTCGCGTTGCCCGCGGGGTCCTCGGCGCGCACGTCGTACACGAGGTCGACCGGCCCGTCGGGGAAGTTCTGCGTGGCGCCCGTGGGGAACGTGACGATCGCGATGCCCGAGAGCGGCTGCACGAACACGATGCCCCCGCCCGTCTGCGTGACCTGCGAGACCGCGCGCACGTCGGGGTCGGAGAGGTAGAACTTGAGCGTCGCCCACATCTTCCAGCCCGTGATGTTCGCGGGTACGAGCGGGGAGTTGGGCAGCGAGGGCACCGCAGGCGTGAGCACCTGCACCGGGAAGGAGAGCGCGTCTCCGCGGAACATCGTGCGCTGCGTGTTGATCGGGGGGACGAGCGTCGCCGACTGGGTCATGGTCCGGGGCCTCCTACAGGGACGGGTTGAGGTCGAGGGTCGTCGTGTACGCGCCCGTGTCGTCGCCCCACTTGACGAAGTACGTGGTCGGCGCGTTGGGGGCCGAGACGACCGCGGGGTCGCTGCCCGAGTCGGGCACGCCGAGGTTGTGGCCCGAGGTCACCTGCGTCGTCCACACCGCCTGCGTCCCGCCGCGCAGCGACAGGGTCACCGGGTCGAGCGGGCGGAAGCCCGTCGCGGTGACCGTGCCCGGCTGCATGACCACGAGCGCGGGCACCTTGCCGACGACGCTGCCCTTGGTGACCACGCTGCGCGCGGTCTCGATGCGCCGGAGCGAGAGGCCGAAGGTGTAGGCGCCCGGCATGCCGGCGCTCTCCAGGTAGACGAACACCGCGTTGCTCACGCTCACCGAGCTCGGGGGCGTGTCGGGCGGGACCGCCGCGGGCGTCGCGACCACGCGGCTCATGAAGCCGAAGGACGCCGCGACGCCCGCGTCGGCGGTGCGCATGGGCTGGCCCCAGGGGTCGAGCTGCGGGCGGCGCGCGTAGCGGACCGCGTTCAGGGGGAAGACGGGGCCGCCCGCGGGGCCGGGGAAGTCCACGAAGCCCCCGAGCGGCACGGTGAAGGAGTCGCCCTCGTCGACCCAGGTGGGCTGGGGGAGGGTGAAGAAGCGGAAGAGGCGGATGCGCACCGCGCGCGCCGACGGCCCCGAGGCGAACGTGAGGCGGTACTCGCCCGGGTCCTGGATGACCTCGTTGGGGCGCAGCAGGATGGTGTTCGCGGCCTCGGGCGGCAGGTCGGGGAAGCGCTTGAGCACGCCCCCGAGCCTAGCAGCCTACGGGCACTCGGGAGGGCCGCACGGCGAGACCTCGCCGCCGCAGTGGACCTCGCCCGCCGTCCAGCCGTTGATCTGGCACGTCTCGACGTTCGCGCAGTGCGGGGCGCCCGCGTCGTCGCAGCTCACGTAGACGCTCGCGCCCGTGGCGGTGGCGGTGGCGCTGGAGCCCTGGCACGTGCGCGTGGCGGTCCACGCCACCTGCCCCGGGCTGCAGCCGGGCGGCGCCGCCTCGGGGGCGCCCGCGTCGGGAGCGGGGGTGCCCACCGCCGCCTCCTGCGGGGCCGCCTGCGCGTCCGCCGCGTCGCCCGGGACCTGCGCCGCCCCGCCCTCCGCCGGAGGGTCCTGCGGCCCGCTGGAGGGCGCGCTGAAGGCCCCTCCGCCGCACCCCGCCAGGACCGCACACGCCAGGACCGCCAGTGTCGCTCTCATGGGACCGCTCCTCTCACTTTCTGCCCGCGCGCTCGCGGGCGCGGATCGCCTCGATCTGCTCGTCGCTCAGGGGCGCCGCGTAGAGGCGGCGCGTCGGGCGGTGCCGCGGGGGCACCTGCACCCCGAGCGCCGCGAGGTCGACCGGCCGCGCCGGGGCCTCGCACTCGCTCGGCGGGTAGCTGTACTCGTCCTCGACCGGGGACTGCAGCGTGTCGCGCCCCTCGGGGGTGAGGTCCAGGCCGTTGCCCCCGCGCTTCCACTGCGCGAGGCCCTCGGCCCGGAGCGCGTCGCCCTGGTCGAGGGTGCACGTGCTCGGGCCGTACTCGAACACGTGGGGCTCGCTCGCGACGTAGCGCAGGGCCCGCATGGTCTCGGCGTTCATGGCCTCAGCCGACCTTCTGCGCCGGGGGCGCTTCCAGGGCGAAGCCGTGGTTGCAGCCCCCGAACAGGGGCATGCACACGTGGGTCGTGCCGTCGGTCTGCTTGGCCAGCTCCGGGGGCGGCAGCTCGGTGACCGCGTGCTGGAAGCACATGGGGCAGTGGCGCGCGAGCACGCGCACGTCGTAGCTCGTCTCGCCGACGATCCAGCAGACCAGGACCTCGCCCGCGGGGAGCTTCATGACCTCGGTCTGCCGCCGCCCGCGACCCTTGCGCACCTTGACCGCGTTCACGACTGCACCTCGCCCATGAACTGCTCGGCGAGCATGACGAGCGACTCCTCGACCTCGGCCGCGCCGTCGACCGCGCGCACGCACACGTCGACCACGCGGTGCGAGCGCGTCACCTCGTAGTCCAGGCTCGCCTCGGCGGCGAAGCGCTCCGCCTGCTCGGGGCTCGGGAACTCGAACGTCGCGTAGGAGGACGCGTCCTCCGCCACTTCCGCCATCGGGACCATCATGCTTGTCATGCTCCTAATATAAGCCGGTTCGCATGCCTGTCAACAGGGCCCGTTTTTGCAGCCCTTTCCGGGCCCGCCGCAGACCGGTTTACGGCGCCGCGGGGCGGGCGCGCTTGCGCGCGGCGCCGACCAGGATGTCCGCCACGCGGATGTCCAGGTAGGGCCCGGACCCGTCGAGCATCGCGTAGCCGTTCGAGTGCGCGATGACCTGCAGCGACCCGAGCTTCTCCCCGCCGTCCCGGTCGCGCACGCGCAGCCAGAGGTCCCCGTTCGGCAGGTACCCCGCGTCGGTGAGCTGCCCTCCCATCCTCTCGACCCGGCCGCGCACGCGGGCGACGAAGAGGCGGTCGCCGGGCTCGAGCCGCGCGTCCTCCGCTCGCTCGACGCGCGCCGGCGCGCCGGGGGGCTTGGGTCCGCCGGGCATCTCGTTGTCCTTCCACCCGTGACCGAGCAGCCGCGCGCCGACGTCGTGGGGCGCGAGCGGGTTGCCCGTGTCCGACTCGCCGTGGGTGCCGTGCATGCTCACGAGCACCGACAGCTCCCGGTCCGGCCCGTACTGGCCGCCCGCGGTGATGAGGACGCGGTCGCCGATCTTCTCGACCGACACCCAGCGCCCCCGCCTCGCCTCGACGTAGCGCCTCACGCTCTCGACGAAGACCGCCTCGACCTCGCTCAGCCCCGTCCGCACCTGCATGGCCTCAGCCCTCCTGCTGCCTACCTCATGCCGCGCTAGTCGCACTCCTCGGCCTCGACCTCCTCGAGCGGCCGGCTGCTGACCACGTGACCCTGATCGTCGAAGACGGTGACCACGGTGTCGTCGCTGCCGAGGGCGAGGTCGACGCCCACGCGGAAGCTGGGAGGGGGGCACGGGATGGTGTCGTCGGGGTCTCTCATGGCTGCTGCTTCCTCATGGCGTCGACGTCGACCAGGCGCACGCTCATGCTGCGCACGCCCTCCAGGTAGGCCGCCGTCGCGCGGTGGTTGCCGTCGTGAAAGTAGCGGTCGCCCCCGGCCTGCATGACGACGGGGATGTCGGCGGGCGTCTGGGTGGTCTCGTTGACGCGCCCCTCGGCGAGGTCGGGGTCGTCGATGTACTCGCGCACGCGCTCGGGCGAGACCGAGTGCTGGATGCTGTAGAGCCTCGGGTCGTCCAGGCGGATGCGCACCACGGGAGCACTGCGGATGGCCTGCCGGATCTGCGCGGAGGTCAGGCCCCGCTTGTACTCGCGGCGGTCGCGGAAGGTCCACGGTACCTTCGCCCCGTGTCGCGTCTCGCTCTCGGGCAGGCGCGCGAGCTCGCGCTTCGCGCTCGTCGCCGGGTCCGTGACGCTCGCCATCCACGCCGCGAGGCTCATTCGTGGCCGTGCTCCCCGTGGCCTCCGCCGTGCTCGCCGCCCTCGTGGCCCTCGTGGCCCTCGTGGCCCTCGTGCTCCTCGTGGCCGCCGTGGAGCGCGCCCGCGGCGGCGCCGACCGCCGCCTCCGCGCCCTTGGCCGCGAGCTCGGTCGGGTCGTCGTGCAGCGCGTGCTCCTCCGCCGCGTTCGCCGCGCGCCCCGCGCTCTCGACCTTCTCGGTCGCGTGCTCGAGCTTCTTGCCGAGCCACGCCGCGACGCCCTTGTGCTCGGGGGCGCCGGGGGCCTTGCCCTTGTGGTCCTCCGCCGCCTTGCCGTGCTCGTTCGCGGCGGCCTCGTGGTGGCTCGCGGCGGCCTCGTGCTCCGACTTGCGGACTGGGTCGTGCTCCTTGTCGGCGGCCTTGGAGTGCGCGTCGGCTGCGGCCCCATGCGCCTCCTTCGCCGCCGTGTGCGCCGCCGCCGCGTGCTCGTGCTCGGAGCGCGTCGTCGCCGTGGCGCTCGCCGCGTGGGCCTCCCTGGTGGCCGCGCGCGCCTCGCGCCTCGCCCCGCCCGTGTGCTCGGCGCCGCCCCCGGCCGTGAACTTCCCGTGCTCGCCGCGCGGGTGCGCTTCCTCGTTGAACTCGCCCACGCCCGCAGACTACGCGAACGGCGGCAGGGGCGCGAGGACCGC
>Ga0070730_10000747_pt1 | contig 34998 bp, 27 predicted proteins | sample Coa_R1_3_FD_66447 | JGI IMG/M metagenome (GOLD analysis project Ga0070730, IMG submission 66447) | Surface soil microbial communities from Centralia Pennsylvania, which are recovering from an underground coalmine fire - Coalmine... | ecosystem: Environmental > Terrestrial > Soil > Unclassified ...
CCACCCCAAGTGCAACTTGCTTCCAACTCGATGCCGAATCTTGGCGACCCCATGGCTCATGCCGTGCTGCCTTCCAACGGAACAGGTTCGGGCGGTGGCATCGGTTCCGGGAGCGGCGGTGGCGTTGGGTCTGGCAAGGGACCAGGTGTCGGCCCAGGAGAAGGCGGGGGAGTCGGCGGCGGCATTTTCCACGTGGGTGGAGGCGTCAGCGCTCCACGCGCGATCTATTCCCCGGAACCTGAATTTTCCGAGGAAGCCCGCAAGGCGAAGTATCAAGGCGTATGCACTCTCGGGCTCATTGTTGGGGCCGATGGCCGCCCGCGTAATATTCACGTGCTGAGCAGCCTGGGAATGGGGCTCGACGAGAAGGCCATCGAAGCGGTTAAGAATTGGAAGTTCGAACCCGCGATGCGCGATGGACACGCTGTGAACGTGGAGATCGCCGTCGAAGTGGACTTCCACCTCTACTGAGATCCATTAAAGTCTTTCGTAGGGACGCGTCTGGCTGCGCCTCAAAGCCGTAGTTTTTGCGCGGCGCAAAACGGCGAAGTGCGTCAGCTTCCTGGTGCGAAAGCCGAGACGTTCATAGAGTTGCACGGCGCGGGTGTTATCTTGCCTCACATGCAGGAATGGAATTTCACCGCGCTGGCGAATGCCCCGCATAATCTCCAGCATCAGCACTCCAGCGTAGCCCTTTCCCACGTGGTCCGGATGAGTACACACCGCGCTGACCTCGGTGTGACCCAGAACTTTCAATCTCTCACCCGCCATCGCCACCAGCTTCCCAGATTGTCGAACGCCCACATAGGAGCCGAGTTCGTGGGTGCGAGGCCCGAACGGGCCGGGCTTGGTCAGTGCGGTCAATTCGAGCATATCGGATGAGTCGGCGAGGCCGAGCTCCAGAATGTGGACGTTCGATGATTCGATAGCCGTCGGACCGTTTCCGCAGACCATTTGCAGCAGCGGTGCGCCCGCAACAAAATCCCAACCGCCTCGTGGCTCGTAGGGTTGTTCGAGAAACACCGCCGCGGTTGCGCCGTGACCGATGAGCTCGCCGAGAGCTGCATAGTTATGGTCAGAGGGCTGCTCGAAAGCAGTGAGCAGAGTGACCTCAGGAACAAATCGGCGAGCGCCATTATATGTCTCGGCGAAGTGCGCCTGGCGTGTGGTCAGGGCCTGCCAGATGACATTGTCCAGAGGATGCATCGAGAATTGGATTGTGCCTGCGGCCCGATGGACACACTAATTGTCGCGGAGAGGCATCGCTATCCGAATCTTGCGCTGGAGTTATTCTTTTAGATCGACGTGCTTCACGTCCTCAATGGCGAGCCCCAGGAAGCGCGCTCCCAGGCGGCGGAATTTTTCCGTCGAGTCGGTTGCGAAAAACTTGAGGCGGGGAAGGCCGCGGCGCTCCCCTGCCTGGACGGACGGGACCAATTCGCGCAAGTGAGCAGCAACGGCGCCTGCGGTCGATTCAGCAGAGTCCACGATACTCACATGCTGGGGCGTCACACGTGCAAGGAGGGGTTTAAGCAGCGGATAGTGCGTGCATCCCAGCACCATCGTGTCGGCGTTATCAAAATCATTGGAGAAGGCCTCGGAAAGATAAATCTTCGCGACCTGCTCGGTGACGGGATGCTCAACCCATCCTTCTTCGACCAAGGGCACCAATAGAGGGCAGGCCTTTTCATGTGCCTTGAGGCTGCGCGCCTCCAACGCCCGTCGATACGCATGGCTGCTGACGGTGGCCTCAGTCCCGATCACAATGACTTTGCGGTTCTTAGTGGCGGCCGCGGCCGCTTCGGCACCCGGCTCCACTACCCCGACTACAGGAACATGTGCTGCCGATTTAATCTGGTCCAGCGCCAGCGCCGTTGCCGTATTGCACGCGATGACCAGCATCTGCGCGCCATGAGACTCGAGATAATGGGCGGCTTCGACCGCGTAGCGCGCTACAGTTTGAACCGACTTAGAGCCGTACGGGAGTCGGGCGGTGTCTCCGAAATAGATGTAGTCGGCCTCCGGGACGAGTTCAAGTAAAGCTTTAAGAACGGTAAGGCCGCCAAAGCCGGAGTCGAACACGCCGATAGTGGGACGACGCATGGTCGTAGGAATGATAAACCGCGGAATGAGAAGCGTCGGTAATCAGGTAGGTGCGGCGTCGGTCGGAGCAGCTTAAAGCAGATTCCTTGCCGCGCTGGGTGTGACAGACGTTATTTGGACCGCGCCGTTTCCTGCACGATGTTTCCTCTCAAATTCGCAGCGCCGCAGCACGGCCCAGGCGGAATCGGTGCGCCATGTGGGCAAGTCCGCGGATGACCGAGGAACGTGCAGATCTTGTCGGTCGCTTCCGGCGAAAGGATATGCTCGAACTTGCAGGCCTGTTCTTCAATCTCACTTTCGCTGTCCATGGCGAGACTGTCAGTGAAGAGGCGCTCGGCCAGGCGATGGCGGCGGATGATGCTTCCGGCGCGCTCGCGCCCGCGGGGAGTGAGTTCCACGATTAGCGTCCCATCGCCCGAGGACGCGGCGATTGGTTTCAGGGCCTCGTGGCAGGGATTCACGAACGGTTTGTGATCGTGAGCTTCGGGCGGGTGCGGCATAGAAACCACCAGCCCAAGCTCGATCATCTTTTCGATCGCCAGGCTCACCGGCAGCGCACCGTGCACTTCCATGCGCTCGACCTCGGCGATTTCGCCGTGTTCGGCGAGAACCCAAAGTTCCTCCAGGACTTCGTCCAATTGCTCTTCGTCGGCGAGGGAAAAGATTTCCTGCGACGCGATCTTGCCGTGGTGCAGTTCGATGCGGCGGTCGGCCAAACGCGCCACGACGGGATCATGCGTCACCATGACGATTGTGCGTCCCTGGTGATGGAATTCGCGCAGCAGGCGCAGCACGATTTCTTCGTTCTGCGCATCGAGGTTGCCAGTCGGTTCGTCGGCGAGAATGATTTTCGGATCATTAATCAACGCGCGGGCAATGCAGACGCGCTGTTGTTCTCCGCCCGAGAGCTGCGAGGGCAGATGATGAGCTCGGTCCCCAAGTCCGACTCGGGCGAGAGCTTCCACCGCTTCCTTTTCGTCGGTCATGCTATGAAAATACTGAGCCAGCATGATGTTTTCCACGGCCGTCAGGAAGGGAATCAGGTGGAATTGCTGAAAGATGAAGCCGATTTTTTCGGCACGCACGCGGTTCAGTTCGGCCTGCGAAATCCCGGCGACGTTTTGATTGTCGAGCCAGATTTCTCCGGAAGAGGGCCGGTCGAGGCAGCCGATCAGATTGACCAGCGTCGATTTTCCCGAGCCAGATGGACCCATGATGGAGAGCCACTCGCCGGGAGCAACGTGAAGGGAAATGTGATCGAGGGCGTGAATGGCGGCGGTGTCTTTCCCCGAGCCGTCGCTGGTTTCCTTGGCGGGGTAGAGCTTGGTGACATTTTTGATCTGAATCATTTCACTCCCCCCTCAGGATGACCGCGGGCTGAACACGACGCAACAAGGAAATCGGCAGGATCGCCGAAACCAGCGTCACGGCCATGCTACCAGTCAAAATAATCGGGAGCACGCTGAATCGCGGCATGACGGCAGCGTGAAAGTTGGCGCGGCCGATCCAGGCGGCGATGCCGATGCCAAGTAGAAATCCGATCAACGCCCCGGTTGCGCCCAGGGCAGCAGCCTCAGCGGCAAAAAATCCGTTTAGCAATCGTCCTGAGGCGCCCAAGGCTTTCATGATGGCAAAGTCGCGACGGCGGTCGAAGACCCAGCCCATGAGAGTCGACAGCACACACAAGGCGGCGGTCAGAATGATCAACACGGCGGCAGCCAGCAACGTCGCCCGGGTTTTGCCGAGCACGCGCGCCTCACCTTCCATGATTTGACGCACCGGCCGTACATCGGCGGCCGGGATTTCCTGCGCAAGTTGCTTCATGATCGTCGAGACTTCCTCGGGAGACCCGCTCGCCGCAACTTCGATGGTCGAAGATGGAACGCCGGTCCACGCCGTAAAGACGGGGAGTGCCAGATAGATGCGATTGTCTTCCGCCGCGCCAGTCTGCACGGTGCCGGCAGGAATCACGTGCAAGGTACGTTCCTGGAAGCTGAGCTCGATCGAGTGATGCTTTTGCCCGACCGCCTGCAATGCCCGGACGCCAATGAGAGCCGCATGTTCCTTTTCTGGTTCGGTGGTCGCGATCGCCTCCGCATCGGACAGCCACCTGGACACCGACCACCACTTGTCGAGCTGACGAACACGATCGAAATCAGTACCGGCGACGACAATGGACTGGCCGTCGGCGGTGCGGGCGACAACCATCGCGAACGGAGCCGCGACTCCATGGCCGGCGAGCAAGGAGTCTACGCGCTCCAAAGACCCCGCGGGAAGGGAGGCGCCATCTTTTCCGACCAGAATGATGTTGGCACCATAGTTACGAAACTCACGGCGGAGCTTGGCCTGAACATCCACGTACAGGTTCAGCATCGCGGTCGCAACAGCGGCGGCCACTACCATGGCGAACAGGGCCGAGGCGGCACGCCCTCGGCGAAGAATTGCGGCGCGCACCAGCATCCGCAGCAGCATGGAAGAGTGCGGCGCATGAGCGCGTCTGGCCGCAATGTCTCGCGCTTGATGGGACATGGGCGCGCTCATAACTCACCCCGCAGGGCAAATACAGGATCGAGGCCAACCGCACGGCGGATCGCGGCCGCGCTGCCGGCAAACGTCACGATGACCGCAATGGCAAGGATTACCGGCAACAGCACAGGCGGAATCGAAATGTCAGAGCTGAAGATAGTACGCCCAATCTGGTGGGCCAGGATGGCGCCAATGCCAAATCCGAACGCCCCACCGAGAAGTGCGAGCAGTGCCGCTTCCGCGAAGAAGACTGAGGCCACCACCAGCTTTCCTGCTCCGAGCGCCTTCATCAATCCGACTTCGGCGCGTCGTTCAAAAATTGTCGTTGCCATGGCCGCCGATACCGCCAGGGCTGACGCAAACAGAGCGGCCAGCGTGATCAGGAAGATCAATCCTTCGATCCGGGTGAGGACTGCCCCCTCATTCTGCGCGACCTGGCGAATCTGCTGGGCTTGCGAGTGCGGAATCGCCTCGGTCAACTGCAGAGCAATCGCCTGCGGATAGGGCGTACAGTACCAGCGGTCGTAGATCGCACCCGAAAGGCTCTTGGGATCGCGGCGGGCAAAAGCGTCTTCAGGCTTGGTCAGGGCGCTGACGTAAACCCGCCGCACGGCCCCCGGCTTGCCGAGAATTTCCTGCGCTAGCGCTAGCGGGGAGACGATTTGATCGTCTTCTGCTCCCCCGGTAGATACGACTCCGCTGACGTGCAGTTGACGGCCGGCGAGGGTGAGGGCGTCGCCAGCTTTCTCGTTTAGTCGGTTCGCCAGCCGCTCGCCGAGCAACACATCGTGCGAGTCATCAGACGGCCAGGCCCCGGACACTTTCCACCAGGGATGCGTATTCTTTACGCCCGTCGTAAAGGTCTCGCTGCCGTACGACAACCGCTTCGCGAAATATGTTCCCAGCAGGGTGACATCGTGTTTATTGCCTCGCTGCTCAAGCGACACATTGACGGGCAACATCGGGGCGAATCCAGTGATGTTGTTGTGCCAGAAAATTCCTTTGATATTGGGAAGGGCCTTCTCATCCAGGAATGCTCCATCAGTAGGAGGTTTCAGGTTGACGCCGCCGATTTCGATGTCGAGAGAGTCCTCCTGCGGAGTCACCACCAGGTTGGCGCCGATGGTGCGAAGCTCGCGGTTGATCTTGTCGCCGATATCAGTCGCGACCCCGATCATGGCCGTCGCCACGGTGACGCCCAGCGTGATCGCCGCACCTGCGAGAACCTTGCGCCGCTTCTGTCTCCGGAAGGATTCGTAAACCAGCCGCACGAACATGGGCTACTGTTGCGCGAACATGCGGCTGGCCGCGATGTCGGCTTCCTCGATGGTGATTGCGTCCGCTGTTTGGGTTGCCTTGAGCGGTACCGGATTGCATCCCCCCGCCGTTCCAACCGACTGCGGATTGATGGGCGCTGCACAGTTCTTGCAGACAACACCGTTTGCCGTCTTGTAGAAGCCGACCGAGCCGCAGATTTCGCAGGCGTCAAATACGGTTGCAATCTTGCCGTCAGGTTTCTGGTAAAGCCAGAAGCGAATGTCGGTGCCGTTCTCCTTTGCCTGGAAGCGGTGAAGGTCACCGTCGGCAACCTGGGCGAGCGGAATGGATACCTTGCCATCCGTGAACGTAACCAGGGTAGCGGGCGAGAGCGCACTTACGTTCTTCGTGTATACAAACTCTGCCGTAACCATGGCGATGAATACGAACGAGAAGGTATAAACCGAGGCCATCCAGAGGCGCTCGCGGCGGGCGGTCCAGGCAGCCTTGCGCCGCTCTGCGGGAGAGGCATCCGAAGCCAGCTCAGGGGCGCGGCGCTTGGCTTCGAACAACACCATCAGAGCCGCCATGGCAAAGATGGTTACGAAGAAGAACCAATCGTTGCTGACGATGGGACCGATGATCGCCATCTCGCGCTTCGACGAGGCGATCACGCCACTCTCGGAAAGTTCATGGAGTCCCGAGATCAACAACTGTGCCGCGACCAGGAACATGATCGCGGTCGTGACTTTGAAGAACTTCTGCAGGTTAATTCGCACGCTGCCTTTGACAAACATCACGCCAAAGGTGATCGCGCAGATTACGCCCAGCAGAGTTCCGAGAAAACTCATGAGTTCGGTCGAGTTGAGCGAGACGGCGGAGAGTATCAGCACCGTCTCCGCGCCTTCGCGCAGCACCATCAGAAAGATGAAAATGAACAGCCCAAACCAGGCATCGTTCCCGGCTAACAGGCCAACCTTGCCCTCAATGTCTCCCTTGAGCTTGCGTCCCGTCTTCATCATGAAAATGACCATGGTGGCGACGAAGAAGGCGGCGACCAGCATGATCCAGCCTTCAAAAACATCTTCGTTGAGGTGGGTGCGGGAGATAACAATCGCCACGCCAATGCTGCCAAGGAAAGCGGCGGCCAATGCAGCGTATACGGTCTTGCGCAATTCGGCGCGCCCGATCTTGGTCAGATAGGCGAGTGTGATGCCGACGATGAGGGCGGCTTCCACTCCCTCGCGCAGCGTGATAATGAAGGCTTGCAACATTCAGGAGCGCCCTAGATTTTGAAAATGAATTTCAATTTCAACTTCAAGGATATTCTGGGCCGAGCGGACCCGTCAATCCGCTGCCTCACAACCGCCTGTGATTAGGATCACAAGGTCGAATTCCTGCTCTGAATGGATGATTCCAGCAGTTAAAGGACTCGACCCGGGAGTCAATCTCTTGAGATGAGGAACGGCACCTAGATAGGACAACAACTCCTTAACATTCATGGAGATGCGTGTTTCGGAAGCGGTGCAAGCGCAAGATTCACCAGATACGCACGCGGTCCGACGGCGCGAGGTAGAGCTTCTCTCCGGGTTTAATCGGAAAGGCCTCATACCAAGGATCTATATTTCGGACCGTGTCGGTGCGATACTCGCCGGGCGCATGTGAGTCCGTCAACACCTGCTGCCGAAGCGCCGCCTCCCGAGACTTGTCTCCCCAGGTTTGACCATAAGCGATGAAGAATTGCTGGTCTGAGGAAAAGCCATCTTGCGTCGTTCCAGTTTTGCCCGACAGGGAGGCTTTGTAACCGTCGTAGGCAGCACAGAGTCCTGCCACGTCGGCAATGTTTTCCGCCAGAGTCTGCTTTCCGTTCATGGCCAGATCGGGGAACGGCTTGTAAGTATCGTACTGAGCCGCGAGTTGCGCCGTAGCTGCCTGGAAGTGCTTCAGATCTGCATCCGTCCACCAGTTGCGCAGGCGTCCCTTCGCGTCAAACGTGCTGCCTTCCGTATCGAAGGTGTGGCTGATTTCGTGGCCGATCACCGCCCCGATCGCTCCGTAGTTGAAGGCCGCCGGCGCCTGAGCATCGTAGAAGGGAGGCTGGAGAATCGCAGCAGGGAAGTTGAGTGCATTTTGCAGCGGCAGATTGACCGCATTGACAGTCTGCGGGGTCATCGACCACTCCTTCTTATCCACCATCTTCCCCAAGCGCGCCACTTGGCGTTGATACTCCGACAGATCTCCGCGCCACATGTTGCCGAGCGCGTCATCAGGTTTCACTTCGAAGTTGGAGTAATCGTGCCAGCTTTCGGGGTAGCCGATGCCGACATACAAAGTCGAGAGTTTCGCTTCAGCTTCGGCCTTGGTCTTGGGATCCATCCACGGAAGGGCCTCGATCCGCTGCCGGAAGGCGCTAATCAGATTCGCGACCATCGCCTGGGCCTGTGATTTGGCTTCGGGAGAGAAATATCGCTGAGCATAGATTTGCCCGACGACGTCGCCCAGCAAACCATCCACGACGAAGACGCCTCGCTGCCAGCGAGGCCGTTGTTGCTGGGTTCCGGAAAGCACTTTTCCGAAAAACGCAAACCGCTCTTCCGCGATCGCCTTGGGGAGCACTGCGCCGTATTCGTCGATCAGGTGAAAGGCCAGCCAGTCCTTCCAGGTCTCGAGCGCAGTGGATTCGACCAAGGCAGCCTCACCCTTGAACGCCTCAGGTTGCCACACGATGAAGCGCCCAATATCGCTTAGCCCGGCTCCACGAAAATAGGCGGCCCAGTCGAGCCCCGGCGCCTTCTCCGCGAATTCGTCGGCGGTCCAGGTGTTGTTTGCCTTGTGGATGTCCTCATTCTCGGCGAGGGTCCGGTGAGTCTGTGCGATGGCATGCTCGAGTTCTATGACGCGAGTTGCGCGGGCCTCCGAATCGGAGAACCCAGCGAGCTTGAAAACCGCAGAAGCGTGGGTCTGATATTGCTCTCGCACGTTCCGCATGTGTTCTTTACTGGACAAGTAGTACTCGCGATCCGGCAACCCCAAGCCGCCCTGCATCAGGTAAGGCGTGTAGTGATCAGGATCGTTGAACCCGGGAGCTACCCAAAGGCCGAACAGGTGGGAGGTGTGATAGTTGGTATTGTTGAGCGCATCGACATCTGCGCGCAGGCTTTCCCCTAGTGCGTGTGCCAATTGCTTCCTGTCACGGATGGCAGCAATCGCGTCGAGGCGGGACTTAATTGGTTCGAGACCCTTGGCTTCGATCGCGGCTTCGTCCATGTACGATTTATAAAGGTCGGCGACCTTGCGCCTGCTGGATCCGGCAGGCGCATTCGACTGGGCAACTTCTTCGATGATGTCAGCGGTCCGCTTGTTGCTGAGGTCCTCAAGGCGCGTGAAAACGTCGACCCCAGCACGATCCGGAGGAATCTGGGTGCGCTTGATCCAATTGCCATTTGTGTAGCGAAAGAAATCGTCGCCAGGGCGGACCGACGGGTCCATGTTTTCGGGGACGATGCCATGCGTTTCCTGGATTGAGGCCGTCTGCCCGAAAGCGGCAAGCACAACGACGAAAAGCGCTGCTGCGAGGTTCAGAATTCCATAAATACGTTTCATTCGAGCTCCGGAGAATGGATCAGCAGTTCTGATGATTTGCCCAAACATTTCAGTGTAACTGTTTTCCGCATTCGTGGGCGCGCAGAAACGGTTACACAGCGGCGGGGTGTCAAGTGTTATGCGGATTAGAGCCGCTTGAGAAAGGCGTTGGCGTCGGCTACGCGCGGGAACAACTTCTCCTCTGCCTGAAATTCCGCAGAGTGTACGCAACGGCGGCTTCCACGCAACTTCACCGGGTGCTTCAGGTGCAGCATCTCGTGATACACAATGTAGTCGAGAACGTAGCGCGGGACGGCAGGATGATCGAAGACTCGGCTGATGACAATGGCGTTGTGCGCGGGATCATAGTGGCCCAGAATGCGCCGAGTTTTGCGCTGGCTCCAGCTCATGCGCGGACGCGCCATCAGCCCGTGGAAAAATCTTGTGTTTAACGCTTCGAAGATTGCGTCGAGGTCGTAAAAGTACCCGCGCGCGGAACGCAGTTGCTTTCGTCCGCGGATCTGGCGCACCAAGTGAGCCTTGCGCACGATGTCATGGCTGGCAACGTACCTGCGATAACGCGCCGCATATCCGCGATCGACCGGCTGTCGGTACATCTTGGCCAGCAAGATGTGCGCGATGGCTCGCAGAACAGCCTCTGGCGAGCCTTCCAGGAGATCCGATAACCGGACCAGGAGTCGCCCCTGGCGCAACCGGATCGTATTGTTGACGTTAGCGAACGCGAAGAATTCGATCTTCATCTCGGGCAAGGGAGCGCCTGGACGCAGTTCTTGATAGGTTTCTTGGAAGATCTCGAGCAGCCCTGAACGCACGGTGGTCAGCTTAGCACGGGAAGGTATTAGGTCTTGGATCTTAGGTCTTGGGTGTTAGGGGGATAGATCTCGCGGTTCTACTGTTTGTCCGGCTAGCCTTAGGTGCGAAAGCCTAACACCCAAGACCTAACACCCAAGCCCCAGCCTCATTCCGGCGCGACGCCGGTTCCCTTGGACGGATTCTTGTTGAGCAGTTTGCGCTTCGCCAATTCTTCCTGGTCAGACAGCAGCTTGCGGTGATCATCAGTCGCGCTGTCGACAGCCTCAATCGCATTCGTCAAGACGAACTCGTATTGCTGCGCTTCTCGTGCGGGCACATCCGCCGCATCCTTCAAGGCGCGCAGTTTGGCCTGAAACTCGGTATCGGCATCAATGACCAGTTTCAGAGGCTTCCGGATATCATCCTTCCGATCCACATAGGTATCGATGTTGTCGTTCAGTTCGTCGTAGAGCCGTTGAAAATCGTCGAGCAGATCATGGGTCTGCTGTGCGGGGTCCTTGGTTTTCGGATCGCTTCGGACCTGCTCTAACTTCACCAGGCGCGCCCGGGCAAATTGCAGGTAGAGGGGCAGGCGCAGTTTCGGTTCCCAACTCGTGTCGCGAATCTGGTCCACCTCGGCTTGCGTTAATGGGTCTCGCCGGCGCTGTGCCGCACAGGCACCGACTGCAAGAAGCAGCAGGAGAGCAGTGCCTACCATCCGGGAAGAGACTCTCATTTCGCACCTTTCTTGAACATGGAATCCAACAAGTCGTCACGAACGCGATCCAGACGATTGATGGCATCTTTCACCGGAGCCTGTTCCGCGCCGCCGAGTGAATGAAGCAGGCCCGTGAGCCGTCGGGCCATCGTGCGCACCGCTATTTCTGTTTGCTTTTGATTCTTGTGAGACTGAAGGGAATAATCGCGTGCCAGCTCCGAATACGCAACCACATCGGTCAGGCTGGGTTGTGCCTTTTCCAAATCGCCCGCCGCATAGAGCTTGTCGGTTTCGTCCAGTTGCTTCTGGGCGATCTGGATGCAGAGATGCGTCCGATCCGAGGGGCTCGCGGAGGCGATCCGCGCTTTCAGATCAGCGACTGACAGTTCATCATGGGAACTGGCGCAAGCGATGGCTAACGGAGCGAGCACCAGCAGTAAGACGAACAGGAGCCGCGTCGCACCTGCATTTCCAGAGCCCACTTCAGATCGACTTCTCAAATTCTCACCCCAAGCACATGTTACTTTTTCGGCTCCAAGGCAATCAGGCGGTGCTTCGCCTGCCACTCCTGATCAGGATACTTCCCCTTGGCTGCGTCCAGGAAGAGGTGATAATTAGCCGCCGCCTTCTTTACATCCTTGAGATTATCGTACGCCGATGCGCGCAGAAAATATGTAATCGGAATTTCCGGCATCAGTTTCGCGCGTGCGTCCAGCGCTTTGATGGTCAGCCCATAATTTTTGTTCTCACTCGCGGCAAAGGCTAGATCGCCGTAAGCGGGTCCCAGGTCGGGTTTGAGCTTTACTGCCGCGAGGAACTCCTGCTGCGCCTCCTGAAACTTCTTCTGGCGTAAGAGGCTCTGGCCCAACGATTGATGAAGCTCCGCATCATTAGGATGGGCCGCAATCAGAGTTCGATATGACGATTCCGCTAGCTGGTTCTTGCCAGTCTGGCTGTAGAGATCGGCAAGGTCGCGCTGCAAGGATGCATCTTCCGGAGCCAGTTTTAGCCCTATTTGCATTTCCTCAATCGCGGCATCGTTCTTTTCTTCCGCGGCGAGGACCCGCCCAAGCTGGATGTGTGCCGCAGCTTGTTGTGGCTGCCTGACCAGGACTTTGCGCAGCATCGCTTCAGCATCGGGAAATTGCCGTCCATGCATGTAAATATTGGCCAGTCCCGTTGCCGCATCGGAGGAGGCAGGATCGAGCGCCAGCGCTTCTTTGTATTCTTGCTCGGCATCAGCGAATTTGTTCTGCCTTTCAAAATGCGCACCTCGGCTCAGGTGTGGTTCTGGATCTTTGGGCTGGAGTTTCGCTGCCTCTGCGTAAGCCGCGAGGGCCTCTTCAGGTTTGCTGGCCTCGAGAACGTGACCAAGCGAGAGCCAGGCCCGTTCTTTTCCTTCCGCTACGTGGCTGGTCGGGGTAAGTGTTGTAGCGGCACGCAGGAAATGCTCCGCATCGGGCGACCCGCTTTTCGCCAGTTGCAGTCCCAGGTTGAGGTTCGATTCAAAGACATCCGGCTTGGCCGCGACTGATTTTCGGTACGCGGCGACAGAGTCCTCTTTGTGCCCGAGGGCGTTCTCGACGAACCCCAGGTCAAACCATGCGACGAAGTTCGCTGGATCACTCTCCACTACCTTCTTCAATAGTGGCTGGGCGTCTGCAAAATTCTGCTTCTGAATGAAAGCTTCCGCTTTCGTCAGGTCGGGCGGGGGTGCTTCATCTTCGGCGACGGTGACATGGTGAGTCTTCGCAGGTTTAGATGTTGAGCCCTGCCCGGCAGCGCAAGGAGCGCCGGCGAGCACGCAAGCCGCAACCGCGATTCCGACTCTGCTAGCTCCGCCCATTGGAACGCGATGCCCCATTGCCGCTGCCGCTCAGAATACGCGCCAGGTATTTCCCGGTATAGGACCCCGGCAGTTTGGCGATAGACTCCGGCGGGCCGCTGCCGAGGATCTTGCCGCCGCGACTCCCGCCCTCAGGTCCCAGATCGATCACCCAATCGGCAGTCTTGATCACTTCCAGATTGTGCTCGATGACGACAATCGATCCCCCTGCTTCTATGAGACGGCGGAAGGCGGCCAGAAGTTTGCTGACGTCGTCAAAATGTAGCCCGGTCGTCGGCTCGTCGAAGATGTAAAGCAGGCGCCGTTTGCCCCTTTCCTCTCTCCGGCCGGTTTCTCTTGTAGCCGGTTGCAGATGCGCGGCCAGCTTCATGCGCTGCGCCTCGCCGCCGGAGAGCGTAGTCGCCGACTGGCCCAGCCGCAGATAGCCCAAGCCGACTTCTTCGAGCGAGCGTAGCTTCTCTGTTACTTTGGGAGCTTCGGCGAAGAATTTCAGAGCTTCTTTCACCGTCAGGTTCAATACTTCGTGGATATTCTTCCCTCGGTAACGGACCTCGAGCACCTGTGGCTTGTAGCGCGTGCCTTTGCACTCCTCGCAGATCAGTTCGACGTCGGCCAGGAACTGCATCTCGACCGTGACTGTGCCGTCGCCCTGGCAGGTTTCGCAGCGCCCGCCGGGAATGTTGAACGAGAAATGCCCCGCACTGAAGCCGCGCTTCTTGGCTTCTGGCAGCGAAGCGAAAAGATCACGGATCGCGTCGAAAGCCTTGATGTAGGTCACGGGATTCGACCGCGGCGTCCGTCCGATGGGAGATTGATCGACGAGCACGACTTCCTCGATGAACTGATCGCCTTCCAGGGTTTCCCAGGTCGCCGATGTGGTTGCGCCGTGGCCGTTCGACCCGTTGCCCGGCTGCTGCTTCGACTGCGCGAGCGCGCGATACAAAACTTGATGCAACAGCGTCGATTTGCCGGAGCCGGAGACGCCAGTGATCGCCACCAGCATGCCTAAGGGGATGTTGATATCCACGTTCTTCAGGTTATTGGCGCGGATGCCTCGCATCTTGATCTGCTGCGCACCCGGCTTGCGTCGTGCGAGAGGCGGCTGAATCCGCAAGTCCTCGGAGAGATATCTTCCAGTCAGCGACGTCGTATTATGCAGGATCTGATCGTAGGTTCCCGCCGCGATCAGCTTGCCGCCGTTCTCGCCTGCCCCCGGCCCGAGATCCAGAATCCGGTCCGCCGCGCGCATGATATCGGGATCGTGCTCCACCACCAGAATCGTGTTCCCCAGATTGCGCAGATCATGCAAAATCTTGACCAGGCGGTGCGTATCCCGCGCGTGCAGGCCGATGGACGGCTCGTCGAGCACATACAACGTACCAACCAGGCGCGAACCAAGAGAAGTAGCCAGCTGAATCCGTTGCGCCTCCCCGCCGGAAAGAGTGGAGGAAAGCCGGTCCAGCGTCAGGTATTCCAGTCCGACTTCGTTGAGAAATTGCAGCCGCTCCTGGATTTCCTGCAAGACTTTTTCCGCGATCTCTGCCTCCTGCGGGCTCAACTGTACTTGAGCGAAAAACCGCATGGCATCTTCGACTGTCAGCGAGCAAATCTCGCACAGATTGCGGCCGTTGATCTTCACCTGCCGCGCTTCCAGCCGAAGACGGCTTCCGTTGCAGTCCGGGCAGAGCGAATAGCCCCGATAGCGGCTCAAGAAAACGCGCACATGGAGCTTGTATTTCTTGCGCTCCAGGTGGCTGAAGAATCCGCGCACGCCCATGAACTTTCCTTCGCCGTTGAGCACCAGATTCCGATGCTCTTCGGCAAGGTCGATCCAAGCCATGTCGACGGGGATACCTGCTTGCTTGGCGTAGCGCTTGAGATCGGCCTGCAAGGGACGGTATTTCGGCTTTGTCCAGGGCTCAATCGCGCCTTCGGCGAGACTTTTCAGCTTGTCGGGGATGACAAGATCTAGATCGAAGTCGATTGTGTTCCCAAATCCCTGGCATCGCGGACACGCGCCGTATGGGTTGTTGAAGGAGAAAAGCCGCGGCTCCGGCTCTTCGTAGCGAATATTACAAACCTTGCATTCGAACCGCTGGGCGAACCGCAATGTCCGTGTGGAAGGTGAACTCTTCCCGGCGTCTACATCGTCATTGCCCGGAACCTCAAAGATTACTTCGCCGGATTCGCGATATGCGGTTTCGACCGCATCGACAATTCGCGAGCGAGCCTCTGCAGACACGGTAAGCCGATCGACGAGCACAAAGACCGGCTGGCTGAAATCGATTTCCAGCAGCGACTCGGGCGTAGAGAACTCAAAAATCTGCCCCGACTGATAAAGCCGGTTGAACCCAGCCTTCCGCAGATCGAACAGCCGCGTCTTCAGCGCATCGGTCACCTCCGTGGGTGCCCCACTTCTCACTGATTTTGGGAGAAGTGGGGCTCTGCGTTTCGTACTCCGTGAACTTTTGGTCGTTTCCTCCTGTTGTGATGGAGCATTCCTTTGCAGCGGAAACAAAACCTGCAACCGTGTCTCCGGTTCAAGCGCCAGAACAGCATCTGCGACCTCGTCGACCGTATCTTTCTTCACCTCACGTCCGCACTTGGCGCAGTAGGTGCGGCCAACGCGCGCATACAACAGCCGCAGGTAGTCGTAGATTTCGGTCGCGGTGGCGACGGTCGACCGCGGATTCCGAGTTGTATTTTTCTGTCGGATCGCCACTGCGGGAGCGATGCCGTCGATGGTGTCCGCATCCGGTTTCTCGATGCGCTCCAGGAACTGCCGCGCGTAGGCCGATAGGGACTCGACATAGCGCCGCTGTCCCTCGGCATAGATGGTATCGAAGGCAAGGGAAGACTTGCCTGACCCGGATACACCGGTGACCACCGTCAAGGTGTTGTGCTGGACCTCAAAATCAATGTTCTTGAGGTTATGGACGCGCGCACCGCGTACAACAATGCTTTCCGTCTGCGTCGAAGTAGAGGACATCGAAAAGGGCCGCAGCAGCCACACCGGTCCTCGAGCGAAGGCGCTCAGGCGGCTCCAAATGAGCTACTGAATCTTTCTATTATAAGGGATTTGCGCGTATGGCGCGGGCGCTCCGCCCGCATGCCCTTCGTCTACTGGAAGGGCGTCATTGCAAGCGAGCGCTGGTTTTCAGTCCTTCTCTTTTTCCTCGTCCCTTCTTCTCGCGTACCGAACGATCAACCCCGTCCCCAGCGTCACCGCCCCGACCGGCGGCAGCATCATCAGGAAAATTGCACGGTTGATCGCCTTCTGACCTTCCTTCGGCGTGGCCCTGGCATTAGCGCGGCACATCGCACAGCCCTGGGCGAATGCCGGCGAAGTCCATAGTGCCAGCGCCAGGAGGGCCAGCGAAAATGCGCGCGCAGTTTTCATTTCACTCCAATCGTCATGATCCGGTCTGCGTCAGGGAAGAAGAAGAAATACATGATGATGAAGCAGGCGGTCACCGAGATGACCAGCAGCCAGCGCATCAGCGCCTTCTCGAATTTCAGGTGCATGAAGTAGCCGATGATCAGCGCCGACTTGATGATCGACAGGACCAGCAAGAGCTCCAGCATGTGCACCGCTGTGAGCATCTGATTGTTGTAGCCGAGCCAGACCTCGATCGCGGTAAGAACCAGCAGCGCTCCCCATACCCAAAAATACTGGCCCTTGCTGTCGTCATGCTTGGCGATATCGTGCATCCGATCCTCCGCGTCCCCTGCGTCCTCTGTGTTGTGTTGTGGCTTACGAGATCTTGGTCGACATCAAATACACCAGCGGGAAGATAAACATCCATACCAGGTCGACGAAATGCCAATACAGGCCCGCGACTTCTACATCGTGCGCGTCATAGTCCTTCGGTTTGAGAAACACAATGATCGCCGCTACGACCAACGTGATTCCCAGCACATGCACGGGATAATGAAACACATTGCCCGCCGGAATCAGAAACGCCGCGGCAATCCAGATCACACCCAGAATTGCCAGAAACATTTTCCGCAGCGCAACCACACCCAGGTAGATCACTCCTAGCGTCACGTGGAGCATGTGCATCGCCGTCAAACCGAAGAACGCTTGCGTGAACTGAGGTACATTCTTCGAAATCTCGCTCAGTTCACCCGCAGCCGTAGGTTGAGTAACCCCGAGAAGCGAAAAGAATCCCGGCAACGCCAGACCTTCACCGATGAGCTTGCTCCATTCCATCCCATGCAGCACGATGAAAGCCGTGCCGAACACCATGGTCGCGAGAAGCCAATTGCGCGTCCATGACCGATCGCCGCGCTGCGCTGCAAATACGGCGAGCACCATGGTCAGCGAGCTCGACAGCAGGCACGCTGTCATGATCGTGGCATTCGCGATGCTCTCTGCATGGAACGGCGTAGGCCACGGCACAGTGTAAATCCGGTTGTAGCTGAAGGCGAACAACAGCGCCCCGAAGGTCAGGGAGTCCGAGGCCAGGAACAGCCACATGCCCACTTTCTTCGAATAAGCTCCAAACAGCGGCGCTTCGTATGCTCCGGATGCTGCATGGTCGACACCGTGATGCTCTAGCGTAGCTTCCGCCATTCCCGAAAGTCCCCCTTGGAAAGGTTTTCAAAGTTGCAAGGTCTCAAGGTTTCAAAGTAAAGCTCATGGTTATGGAACTTTGAAACCCTGAAACTTTGAGACCTTATCTCGCAAACCCCAACAGCGCAAAAATATAAATCCACAACACGGCCATGAAGTGCCAGTACCACGCCGTGATGTCCACTGCGATGCGCCGAGCCTCGGGCGGCCGATGTAGCAGGGAAGTGCTCGCTGCCCAAATCATCGCAAGCATCCCACCCGCGAGGTGAAGCGCGTGTGCAATCGTCAGCACAAATGCGAAAGAGCTACTGGGGTTCGTATCCAGATAGAACCCGCGATCATGCAGTGCTCCCCAAGCCAGCCACTGTCCGGCCAGGAAAGCGACTCCAAGGAGAATCGTAATTCCGAGCCACGGAAAATTCTTCTCGTCGCCCAGAGAAACTCCCGGGATCGATTCCACCGGGGCCAGCGCCGCCTGCCGGGCCGACTTGCGCCGGGCAAACTCCATGGTCACGCTGCTGACCAACAAAATCACCGTGTTGACGGCCAGCAGGAACCACGGCAAATCCACACCGCCCCAATCGCGCACATACGTATTGAGGCTGCCATCAAAGGTCGGAAGGCCTCGCCGGAAAATGTACGCGCTGGTCAGCGAGATAAAAACCATTCCGACGGTAGTAATTCCGCATATCAGCCCCAGCCGTGCCCGGCGTAGCCGCGCACCGTAATCCGGAACGTCGCCGCCGCGTCCGTCATCTCCTCCGCCGGTTGCCGGAGGTGCTGGAGGTTTCTGTCCAATATCGTCAATCGGGGTACTTGGGGTATACGTCGCCATAACAACTTAGTGCGTCAATGCGTCGAAGTGGTTGCCGGGTCCGTCTGCATGATGTAGTCCTTCGGCGCACCGGGAACACCGTACTCGTACGGTCCGTGATGTACCACCGGAGTTACGCCGCCAAAGTTATCGTGCGGTGGCGGGGTCGAGGTGGTCCACTCGAGTGTCGTCGCCTCCCATGGATTGTCACTCGCCTTGGGACCTTTGAACATGCTCCAGAACAAATTGATCACGAAGATAAACTGCGCTGCGATAGTGATGATCGCCGCGTAGGTAATAAATGTGTTGAGTGGAATCAGTTTCTGCAGGTAAGCGACTTCCGTGAATTGTGAATAGCGCCGCGTCTGCCCTGCCATCCCAGCGTAGTGCATGGGCATGAAGACGGCGTAGGTGCCGGCCAAAGTAAGGAAGAAATGGATTCTGCCCAAAGTCTCGTTCATCATGCGGCCGAACATCTTGGGGAACCAGTAGTAGGTTGCGGCAAAAATCCCGAAGATCGCGGCCACGCCCATGATTAAGTGGAAGTGTGCTGGTACGAACGCAGTGTCATGCAACTGAATGTCGAGCACCGGCTGCGCCAGGAACGGCCCACTCAGTCCACCGGAAACGAACAGTGACACGAAACCGATGGCATACAGCATCGGCGTGTGAAATCGAACGTGCCCTTTGTACATCGTTCCCAGCCAATTAAAAGTTTTTATGGCTGACGGCACGCCGATGCACATTGTCAGAATCGAAAACGCAAAGGCCGAGTAGGGGCTCATGCCGCTCATGAACATGTGATGGCCCCAAACCATGAACCCGAAGAATCCGATCGCCAGCATCGCGTAGACCATGGCTCGGTAACCGAAGATCGGCTTGCGGGAGAAGGTCGACAGCACCTGCGACGCGACGCCCATGCCCGGCAAGATTGCGATGTAAACCTCAGGGTGCCCGAAGAACCAGAACAGATGTTGCCACAAGAGCGGTGATCCTCCCTTGTGCCCTAGCACCTGCCCGTTAACCACGACCAGCGGAACGTAAAAACTGGTTCCGAGATTGCGGTCTAATAGCAACAGAATTCCGGCAGAAAGCAGCACGCCGAACGCCAACAATCCCAGAATCGCGGTGATAAACCACGACCACACCGTCAGTGGCATGCGCATCATCGTCATGCCCTTTGCCCGCAGATCGAGCGTGGTGGTGATGAAGTTCAGCGCCCCCATCAGCGACGCGATGCAGAAGATCGCAATGCTCGTGACCCAGAGGTCTGCGCCGAGGCCCTCGCCCGGTCCTGCCGATTGAATTGCGCTCAACGGAGCGTATCCGGTCCATCCGTGCAGGGGAGCACCGCCCGAGACGAAGAAGGCCGCAAGGATGACGACGAACCCGACAAAAGTCGTCCAGAACGACAACATGTTCAACACCGGAAACGCCATATCCGGCGCACCGATTTGAATCGGTAAAACGTAGTTGCCAAATCCACCTTGCGGCGCCGTCGTCAGCACGAAAAAGACCATGATCGTGCCGTGCATGGTCATTAACGCGAGGTAGTTCTCCGGTTTGATCTCGCCTACCAGTGGCAGCACAGCCGTCGGCCAGATCATGTGAATCCTCATCAGCAAGGACAGAAACATCCCGATAAACACGGCGGTGAGCGCCAGGAAGTAGTACTGGATGCCGATTACTTTGTGATCAAGGCTGAAAATGTATTTCCGGATGAAACCTTGCGGGGCCGCGTGCGCGTGAACCGAAGCTGGGGTCGCCATTTACTGTTTCTCCGCCTCCCGTGCTGCCAGCCATTTGTCGAAATCTTCCTGGCTGACGACGTGCACCATACCGTGCATTTTGTAATGACCGAGCCCGCACAGTTCCGCGCAGGCAATCTCGTATTCGCCAATCGCCGTTGGCTTGAAGTGCATGTGGATGTTCAGCCCGGGTACCGCGTCCTGCTTGAAGCGCAACTGGGGCACGAACAGATCATGAATCACATCCACAGAACGCAGGCTGAGGTCGACATCACGATTCACCGGGAGATACATCGTTCCGGTAACCACATCATCCTTTGCCGAAGGGTCGGTGGTGTCCAGTCCGACCGCGGCCTCTCCGCCAGCGGAGGGATCCATCAAGCTGGCCTTGGTCTTGGCATAGGTGCCGTCTGCCCCGGGATAACGGAAATACCATGCAAACTGCATGCCGGTGGCTTCCACCTGCACCGCGTTGGCCTCGGCTGGGTCGAAGCGCTGGCTCGCCCACACGCTGCTGCCCATCAGGTTCAAGCCGACAAACAGAATGGTGGTTAGAGCGGTCCACACAATCTCAAGCTTCGTGTTTCCATGCGAGTAGGAGACCGGCGCCGAAGATGGAGTCTCGCGGTATTTCCACACGATGTATCCGAGCGAGAGCTGCGCCGCCAGGAACACGATCCCCATGATCACGAAGGTCAGCGCAAATTGATGATCGATCCACCCCGTCGCGGCAGATGCGCCGACAGGCAGCCACCATGTCTTGGCCACAAAGAAATACGTGCTGATCAAGGTGATCAGCCAGATTAAAGCCAGTAACGCGAGGCCCATTCCCCAGCCCTCCTCGACTCTAAGGACGAGACGACAGGATTTTCCCCACGGCTAGGCCGCATCCCACAACGCAGCACCAGTCGGCGGCGAGTTTATCACAACGTCAAGAGAGAAAAGCAAGCGAGTCGGTGGAAAAAAACCAATGCGGACCACCACGGATACTCGCCGCGGCCGGTGAATCGCCGCGCGGTGATGAAAAATTCAACGGAGTTCAGAGAAAGCGTGATAACTCGTCGCTCTCAAAGAAGGTTTAGTCCCCTTAAGAAAAGTTGGGTGCCCCTGCACCCCAGCCGCGAAGCGGCGCAAGAATGCAGCCTATGGCGCAAGCCGTGGGCTGCCGTCTGGAAAATGAACGAGCCCCGTAGGGGCCACAGAGAAGTTAGACACCGGTCCCGTAACGCCTTGGTCGTTCTGCCGTGAAGTGGGCTTCAGGGAACCTCGTGCTCTAGAGCGCCGCACTGATTTCGACAATCGGAGTTGGAGCTTCGCCCAGCGGTTCGACTCGCAACGTCAGACCGTCAACGCTCCGTACCGTTACGAACTGTCCCACAGGCAGGGGCGACGAAGATACCGCGTCCCACAGTTCGCCGTGAACGAAGACTTTTCCTTGCGGCGACAGCGCAGTCTGCGCGACTCCAGTTTCTCCGACCAGCCCTTGTTCCCCCGTAACGACTTTGTTACGACGAGCCTTGAGCGCAATCGTCATGAGGAACGCCGTGATGACTCCGAGCGGAATGCTGACCGCCAGCGCAGTCGCCAAATGGACGCGCATCTCCGGTATGGGCGAGTCCACGAGAAGCAATCCGCCCAACGTGAGCAGCGCGATGCCGCCAATGGTGAGAACTCCGTGGCTGGCGAATTTCGCTTCCGCGGCGAACAGGGCAAACGCCCCCAGAATCAGAACCAGCGCGGCAAACCTTGTGGGCAGCAGGTTCAATGCAAACGCCGCAATCAGAATAAATACGACTCCGACGGTCCCAGGTATTACCGCGCCGGGGTGATTGAATTCGATGTACAACGAAAGCGCCCCGATCGCCAGCAGCAGAAAAGCGATATTGGGATCCATCAGGTAGGCAAGAATTCGTTCTTTCAGAGTCATGCCAAACGGTGTTATCGGCTGCCCCGCAGTCTTCAGAGTGATGGTTTCCCCGTTGAAGCGCTTGAAACTCTTACCATCAATCTGGCGCAGCAGATCGTCTTCGCTGGAGGCGACATATTCGATAAGGTGCTGCGCGAGCGCCTCCTGATCTGTGAATGACTTGGACTGCCTCACAGTACTCTCAGCGACCTCGACATTCCGTCCGCGTCGTGACGCGACCGACCGCATCAGGGCAGCGGCATCATTCTCCAGCTTTTCCTTCATGACGTCGTCCATCTTGCCCCCACCAAGAACAACGGGATGCGCCGCGCCCGTATTCGTGCCGGGCGCCATGGCGGCGATGTCCGAAGATTCGAGAATGAAAAATCCCGCGGATGCCGCACGACTGCCGCTTGGAGTCACATAAATAATCACGGGAACGGCCGACATTGTGATGTGCTCGATGATCTGTCGCGTCGAATCGACCAGTCCGCCGGGCGTATTCATCTCGATCAGTAAAGCCTGATCGTGACGGCGCCCAGCCTCAGCAATCGCCCGCGCAATGTACTCCTCGCTGACGGGCTGGATGGTGTCGTTGACCACCACTTTAAGGATTTCAGCCGATGCCCGCACTGAACACAGAGCAACACTGAAGACACACACAACGAACAGCAGAACGAATGATTTCTTCATATAAAATGGCTGGCTCAATGGCCAAACGCCGTCGCCAGCTTCTATTTTCCGCCTATTTCGACGTCCCCGCATGAATTTGTTCCGAGCCTTCGGGTGCCCCACTTCTGGCCGGGTTTGCCAGAAGTGGGAATTTTCCTGAAGCGTCAGTGTGGCCCGCAGTCCATCCGGGAAGAAAAGTGCTCCCGGTAATTAGCCGCGCACCTCTCTCGTACGTCACGTAAGACCAAGCCCACTGAATGAATACGAGCAGCCGGTTGCGAAATCCAATAAGAAAAAGAATGTGTACGAACAGCCAGGAAAGCCAGGCCACGAATCCGGAGATATGAATCCGTCCAAACTGCGCCACGGCTGCCGCACGTCCGATAGTCGCCAGGCTGCCCTTGTCCCAGTAATGGAACGCGGGTCGGGCCTTTCGCCCTTCCACTTCCTCGCGAATGACCTTGGCGACGAACCGCCCTTCCTGGATTGCCACCGGAGCCACGCCCGGAAGCATCTTGCCCTGCTTGTCTTTTGCAGCAGCAAGGTCGCCGATCACGAAAACTTCAGGATGCGCTTCGATACTAAGGTCAGCTAAAACCGGCACCCTGCCGGCGCGATCGACAGTCACACCCAATCTCTTGCCTAGCGGAGAAGCGGCAACACCCGCAGCCCACAAAACGACAGTCGCGCTCAGCCGAGTTTCCCCAATATCGACGGTACCCGCCTCGACTTTCGTCACCATCGTCGAAGTGCGTACCTCCACGCCCAGGTGCCGGAGTTGCTCCTCCGCGCTGCGAGAAAGATCTTCCGCATAGCTAGGGAGCACGCGGGGACCGCCTTCGATCAGCACAATATGAGTGCGCGCCGGGTCGATGGAGCGGAATTCGTGCGTCAAGGCATGGCGCGAGATCTCCGCCAAAGTTCCGGCCAGTTCAACTCCGGTGGGCCCGCCGCCAACCACCACGAAATTGAGCGGTGTTGTGGTCTCACCCGCGGCCGCCTGTCGTTCCGCCAGTTCAAACGCCAGCAGTATCCGTCGGCGGATTTCCAGCGCATCTTCGATGGTCTTTAATCCTGGCGCGAGAACTTCCCAATCATCATGACCGAAATAGGAATGCCCCGCACCGCCCGCGATGATCAGGTAGTCGTATGGAATCCTGCTATCGGCGGTCACCACAAGACGCCGTTCGAGATCAAAGCCGGTAACCTCGCTCATCAAGACTTCGGTGTTCCTGTTCGATCGAAGAATCGAACGAATTGGTGCGGCGATCTCCCCCGGCGAAAGTCCTGCCGTCGCGACCTGGTAAAGCAAGGGCTGGAATGTATGGAAATTCTTGCGGTCGATGACGGTGACCCGCACCGGCGCACTGCCCAGGGCCTGCGCCGCGTTCAGTCCGCCGAAGCCCGCTCCGACAATGACGACCCTAGGTACCGTGCTTGTCATCTTGCTGTGCCTCGCCCCACATCTATAAGATTCACGCGATGGCTGACGGTTCCAGAAGTTCTTCGCCTGTAAGTCCTTCCGACGGGGGAACTTCTGCCCTGAGCCGCTGGTTCATGCCTTCTGCGGCAGACGTCCTGTTTGTCGCCTTGCTCGCCGTCCTGTCCTTCACGTCATTATCGATCCGCCTGCTCGGCGACGCCGGAATCGGCTGGCACATTCGAACGGGGGAACTAATTTTATCCACACATGCCATCCCGCGAACCGATCCCTTTTCTTCCTCAATGCAAGGCAAGCCGTGGTTTGCTTGGGAATGGCTTTACGACGTGATCGTCGGGAAGTTGGAAGGCATAGCGGGATTGAACGGCGTGGTCTGGTTCACGGCCGTAGTAATCGGCGCAGTCTTCGCGTGGACATTCCGCATTTTGATCGCCCGCGGCGTCCATCTGTTGATCGCTGTCGGACTGCTCCTTCTCACGGTTTCAGCCGCGATGATCCATTTCCTGGCGCGTCCCCACGTCGTGAACTGGCTCTTCGCGTTGGCATGGTTTTGCATCCTCGATAAAACAGAACGCGATTGCAGGAAAACGCAGTCCACAAACCGAAGCCGCTGGTTCCGGGCTCTCCCGCCATTGATGCTGCTCTGGTGTAACCTGCACGGCGGATTTCTGCTCGGGTTTGTGTTGCTTGCGATCTTCTGGCTCGGCTCCGTCTGGACATGGTTCACTCGGCGTGGAGACCGGATCGAAGAGGTGCTCGAAAAGATCGCGGCTGGGAAGCGCGCATGGAGATTGGTGTGGGTCGGGCTTGCGTCAGTTGCGGCGAGCCTGGTCAATCCCTACGGCTGGAGGCTGCACTCCCACATCTATTCCTATCTTTCGAACCGATTCCTGATGGACCACATCGAGGAATTCCAATCCCCCGGCTTCCACGGAATTGCCCAAAAATGTTTTCTACTGCTCCTGATCGTTACCGTAGCCGCCCTCGCCGCGTATGGACGCAATTTGCGGGCGAGCGAACTACTGACTATTTTGTTCGCCATTTCCACGGGCCTTTACTCCGCGCGCAATATTCCAATCTCGTCCATCCTGTTGGTAATCATTGTGGGACCGCTGTTGCGACACATGAAAGTCGCTGCAGAATTCTTTCAGCGAATGCACTCGCTTGAGTCCACCCTCTGCGGTCATTTGTGGCCAATTCTCTCTCTCATTGTGACCGGTTTGATTGCAATAAACGGAGGCCGAATCGGCCCAAATCAAGTCATAGATGCGCACTTTGGCCCAAAGCGAATGCCGGTCGAGGCTGTGAACTACATCGCTGCCCATGACATTCGCGGCCCAGTCTTGTCCCCTGACTATTGGGGCGGCTATCTGATCTATCGCCTCTATCCAACAGCTCAGGTTGTGGTGGACGATCGCCACGACTTCTATGGCTCGGACTTCTTCAAATCTTACTTAAGAATGATGCACGTCGAAGACAGATGGGAGGAATTCGTCGATCAGCACCCGGCTGGATGTTTACTTCTCCCGCGCAACAGCGCGCTTGCGAACGTTTTGCGTAAGACAACCGGATGGAACGTGGCCTACAGCGATGATGTTTCTATAGTTTTTGTTCCTGCAGGTAAACGTTGACCATTCGCGGCACAGCATAGATGATTGTCTTCAACGTCCCAGCATGGTTGGACTGTGAAGTCTGCGTGGAAGTCAAAATGGCCAATTTAGTTGGTACGAGGGCACTATCTGTCTGCCTGGTCGCGTGCCTGGCGTTCACCCTCGCGGCCTGCTCCGGTTCTTCTTCGTCATCTTCCAATCACTTATCTCCGGTACAAGATCCTGTGGGACCGAACCTGACACAAGTCAGTTCCGACCCCTTCACCGTCGCTCCCGGGCAACATGCCACTGAAGTCGAGCCGCACATGCTGGCGAATGGAACCACTCTGGTGGCGGCGTTTCAGACGGGACGGATCGCTCCCGGGGGCTCGACCGACATCGGTTGGGCCACCTCGACTGACAGTGGCAAGACCTGGACTCACGGATTCCTGGGAGGGTTGACGAAAGGCGAGGCTAGCGGACCCTATGATGCGGCCAGCGATCCCGCCGTCGCCTACGACGCCAAGCACAGTGTGTGGATGATCGCCTCACTGCCAATCTCAAGCACCATGCAGGCACCAGCGGTTGCCGTGAGCCGCTCGACTGACGGAGGCCTGACCTGGCAAAGTCCCGTCAGCGTGGATGCCACCGCCGCGAGTTCCGACAAAAATTGGATTGTCTGCGATAGCTGGATTACCAGTCCCTTCTACGGCAATTGTTATCTGGAATGGGACGACCCGTCGAACTCGGATGAAATTTTCATGAGCACATCGAACGATGGCGGACTGAACTGGGGCCTGCCCGTGCCCACCGCCAATTTTGTCCAAGGCATAGGGGGACAGCCTTTGGTGCAGCCGAATGGCACTGTTGTCGTGCCGATAGAGACGTTTCCTTCCGTGAAGACTGCCTTCATGTCAGCTTTTCTTTCCAATGACGGCGGCGGGACCTGGACTGCGCCGGTCACGGTTTCGAATATTCAATTCCATGCCGATGCGGGAGGAATCCGCAGCGGGCCTTTGCCCTCAGCCGCGATCGATGGCACCGGCACAGTCTGGGTGGTCTGGGAAGATTGCCGCTTTCGTTCGAGCTGTAGCACAAACGATCTGGTTTACAGCACCTCGATCGATGGCGTGGGTTGGAGCACGGTGACGCGGATTCCTATCGATGGCGTCGGCAGCAATGTCGATCACTTCATTCCCGGCATAGGAATTGATCCTCTAACGTTCGGTTCCAACGCGCACCTTGCGCTGCACTATTACTATTACCCGACAAGCAGCTGTGACGTTACGAGCTGTCAACTGATTGTGGGCTATATCTCGTCCGGCAACGGTGGCTCAACCTGGAATGCCCCAGTCGCACTCACAGGAGCGATGCAACTGAGCTGGCTCCCCAATTCGCAAAATGGATTGATGGTGGGGGATTACATTGCCACCGCATTCACGAATGGAGTGCCACACGGCGTGTTCGCAGTGGCGCAGGCCAATTCGGGGACCAGCTTTAACGAAGCTATCTACACCGCGCAGGGGCTAAGCGCGGCGGCGTCCGGACAGCAACTGTCGTCCACTGTGGATAGGCCACTCCACACGCGGTCCGACAGAATCGAAAGGGAAGTTCCAGAGAAGAGTGCGATTCGGCCCCCACAAGCCAGAGCCCGTCGCTAACGAAGTTCATCCTCAGCTGCGGGGAGTAGCGGACAGTTAAACTCCCGCCTTGCGACGCACGCCACCTAGCTGGGTGATCCTTTTACTGACAATTACACTTTCCCGTTTAGACAACACCTATTACTGCACGATCACCGTGATCGACACCGGATGCTGCAGGGGATGATGTTCTGGGCGCTCATAGACGCCGCGGCGCAGCAACAAGAATGCCGCGTAAACAACGGTTCGCCACATCGGAGGCATCAACTCTCTGACTCGCGGGATAGAGCGAACTGGTTGATTGTGGAGCATGTTCACCGGCGGGGCGAGGGGAATCGGGAGCATGGATTTCACGGAACAACCTTCTGAAACGGCTCGAAGAAACGTGGACAGGGCACGACCGAGGACATTCCCGAACTCAGGGCCAGGCTCGTGCGTCGACGCCGTTTAGAGGGAGGAGTAATACTAATTACGACGGAGGCGAGACGAACCCCAGCCGGACCACGAATACGATGAATCGCGCCACGGATGTCACGATGAAGGGATTTACATAGTGCTGCGGTGAATGTTCGGTTGGGGACTACTACCTCTCGTTCTCCTTGTCAGAGGCGCTGGCGTTGAAAGAAACGAACCGCTCACAAAAGCAGTCCGCGAGGAGTCTAAAGGAACAGCGGAAGACGAGTTCGTTTGGCCGCGAGATCGGTACGATCTCCAGCGCCACTTTTGATCGCAGTCGGAGGCGAGATGCAAATCGTGAATGACGTTCGTTATGCGGCGCGGCAGTTTGCTCGTGCACCGGGCTTCACCACCACGGCGGTGCTGACGCTCGCGTTGGGGATCGGAGCGACAACGGCAATTTTCACACTAGTCCATGCCGTATTGCTGCGGTCGCTTCCGGTAGTAAATCCGAGCGAATTGGTTCGCATCGGCGATGTCGAGAACTGCTGCGTAAATGGCGGGCTCCAAGATGACTGGTCTTTGTTTTCCTACGACAAGTACAAGACCTTCCGCGATGGGACCGCGGGGGTCACGGAGTTGGCTGCATTCCAGGCTGGCCGCGGATTGGTGGGCGTGCGACGAGGCAATACTAACGAACCCGCGCAGTCTCTGCGCACTCAGTACGTTTCAGGGAATTATTTTTCGATGTTCGGGATTGGAGCCTACGCCGGACGTGTTTTCACCAACGCGGATGATCGGGTCGGGGCTGATCCTGTTGTGGTCATGAGTTTTTCTACGTGGCAACAGAAGTTTGGGCGTGATCCATCCGTCGTGGGCGGAAGCTTCGTATTCAATGGCCACCCCTTCACCGTAATTGGAGTAGCCCCGCCAGGATTCTATGGCGATCGCATGGAAAATGTTCCGGCTTTTTGGATGCCGCTGAGCACCGAGTTGATCATCGACGGCGCCACCAATCTAATGCAATTTCCCGAGCAGGATTGGCTGGATCTGACTGGACGACTCGCGCCGGGAGCGAATCAGAAAAGCATCGAAGCGCAATTGCAGGTAGAACTGAAGCAATGGCTGCTGAGCCCGGTCAGCAAACTGGAACAGCGCGAGCGCGACATGGTGCCGAAGCAGACGTTGCATCTCTCTCCCGGCGGTGCCGGTGTGCAGATGATGAGAGATGAGTACCAGTCCGGCTTGCATTTGCTGATGTGGGTGACCGCGTTCGTATTGCTGATTGCGTGCGCCAACGTCGCAAACCTGATGCTGGTGCGGGCGGCTAGCCGGCGGCAGCACACGGCGGTGCAGACGGCGCTCGGGGCTTCGCGATCGAGACACATTGCTCAGGTGCTGACCGAAAGTGCCGTGCTCGCATTATCCGGCGGAGCGGTTGGAGTTGGCCTGGCGTTCTGGTGCACGAGGCTGATCCTCCGGTTGGCGTTTCACGACCAACAGGTGGCGATCAACGCCATGCCCTCGCTGCCTGTGCTGGCTTTCACGTTCGGAATCTCGTTACTGACGGGAATTCTGTTTGGCGTTGTCCCGGCGTGGATGATGGCGAAGGCGGACCCGGCGGATGCTTTGCGTGGCGCGCACCGCTCCACGGAGCACTCGCACGGTTGGACCCAGCGATCGCTGGTGGTAGCGCAGGCGGCGCTTTCGCTCGTGCTGCTCTGTGCCGCGGGATTGCTCACCGAAAGCCTGCGCAACATGGAGAGGCAGCACTTTGGGTTCGAGACCACGAACCGGTACATCCTGCATTTCGATCCCGAAATGGCTGGTTTCAAGGTCGATCAACTGCCCGCATTCTACCGCGAGCTTCACGATAATCTGGCGGCGATTCCGGGCGTAAACGAGGTCAGTTTTTCGCTCTATACACCCATGGAGGGCAATAATTGGGGCGAGACCGTGTACATCCAAGGCAAGCCGCTTCCTCCTCCAGATAGCGACCAGAACAATGCCTCATGGTTGCGCGTGACCGACGGGTATTTCGACAGCATCGGTACACGGATTCTGAAGGGACGCGCCATCAACCAGCAGGACACGGCCACGACAACCACGGTTGCCGTGATCAATGAGGCGTTTGCCAAAAAGCTGTTGCCCGGTGAGGATCCCATCGGAAAACATTTCGGGGTGATCGACCAGAAATATGCTGGAAACTATGAGATCGTCGGGGTGACTGAGGACACCCAGTATCGGGCGCCGACCAGCAAAATCCGCCCAACATTCTTTTTGCCGCAGACGCAGTGGGTAACCTACGACGATCCGCGTTTCGTGGCGTTTGAAAACCGTGCCCACTACCTTAATTCAGCGGTGCTGGTCACGCGGGGACCGATTTCGGGATTAGAACCGCAGGTGCGGCGCGCGCTGTCGCAAGTCAATCCCGACCTGGCCTTGATCGATTTCCGGAGCTTTCTGGAGCAGGTACAGAGCAATTTCTCGCAAAGCGACATGCTCGCCAAGCTGACATCTCTGTTTGGATTGCTCGCGCTGGTCCTGGCGTCGGTCGGGCTTTATGGAGTAACGGCGTACTCCGTTGAGCGAAGAACCGCAGAGATTGGAGTTCGGATGGCGCTCGGAGCGGACCGATGGAACGTCCTCAAACTGGTTCTGCACGGCGCGTTCCTGCAAATCGCAATAGGACTCGCCATCGGCGTTCCGGCCACGATTGTGGCGGGATATGCAATGACCACACAGTTATTTGGGGTGAAGCCTTATGCTCCAGATATTCTGCTGTTTACAGTATTGGTCCTTGCGCTGGCCGCGCTGATTGCAGCTTTCCTACCAGCCCGGAAGGCAGCTACTCTCGAGCCGATTCGGGCCCTGCGCACTGAGTGAAGATTGCCTCGAGGACAGGAACGGAGATGAGGGACGTAAGGCGAGAGCAAGGCCAGGTCGACAGCTATAACGAAGCAGGCAAAGCGCAACGGGGGACTCAGTCACACGATGGTTAGACGGCAGTCCGAACTGAGCTTTCCTTCATGAGCCGTTCCACCAGGCGCATTCTCTTGGACGGTAACGTTTCCGTCACATGTGGCGGAGTCAGCTCGCAGCCGCCAACCGACAGCAGCTCGGCACCCATCGCATCCAGCGCGGAATTGGAGCGTCCGAGCACCATCAACAGGTATTTCTGCGCGATGGGGCGATCGGCCGGATGGATCAAGGTCCACCACCGCCGCACCGACTCCTGTATTTCGGCTTCGCTTTTTTCCCCAACAACCAGGGCGTCGATCAGACGATACACTTTACTCTTGATCGCTTGGTACGAAACGGAAATCTCTTGTGGCATAGGGTTCCTGGGAATCGCAGTACTCTACCCAAGTGCAATCCTCGCACCAAACCTCTACCCGTATGATTTCCTAGGATTTAGGGCAGGTTTCAGTAACATGAATGTACTATGAATGGAAGAAATCTTGTATGGGATATGAATTCTGGAAGGATCTCAATCGTCCAAAGTTGACCCGAGGGCTTTGACCGCGAACTCTGCCGGAGACCTCCTGCTACGAGCACCCGTTAGGCAGACGACGCACATCCGCTTTGGAGCCCCTGCGCGTTACAATGTGGCGCTCCACCCACTGCCATCTTAGAACTCTGGCTGTACAGAATAGCCTGCGTCGGTGGAGTGCGGTCCTACACCAAATTTGGAGGCGAAATGAAAACGTGGGCCTGGCTTCTCGCCATTCCGATATTCGTCGGCTGCGCCGGTGCGCAGAGATCTCCGATTCTTGACCTGCAGGCTAGTGATCCTCAAGCCACAAGTTCGCAGGGCACATGGCATGGCGAGGAATCACAAGATCGTATGTTCTTTCCGAAAGATATGCTCTGGGGATGGGCTCAGTTCGATCTGGCACCCCCGCATAACGAAATCGATCCAAATATTTGCGCGGGGAACGCCCGCGACTACGGAGGTGCCAACGCCCCCTGCAGCATGTTCGCGCGCTACATGTTGTCGGGAATCCTGGAGGTGAGGCCGTTCGGCAGGGGCCAGCTGCGGCGGTTCATGTTGTTTGGCGCACCTACGTTCCTGTTCGGCAAGAATGTGCCCCAGACCCTTTACACCTGGTCATTCGACGCCATCGGCATCGAACACTCATGGGGAGCCGGAATTTACCTGACTAAAGGTTTCGAGTTCCGCGTCACCCAGCACTTTTTGTTTGATCGGCTGGGAGCCCGCAATACGAATCTTGGCGTCGCTGACCTGGGCAACAACGGCCCTTGGGGGCGTTATATGAGTCTGGGCGTGCGCAAGACGTTTGGCACGAGGCGCTGGTAGATTCTCCGGTTCAGGCAGCGACCGGAACTCCGTGCCGCGTCATTCGCCGTACCAGCCAGACAATGAGGGCGATAAATGCTCCCAGGACGACGAAAGGAAAGCCAAAGATCAATACAAGCCAGATTGGGCCCCCGCCAAAGTTGGTAACGTCGCCCAAGACCGTAGCGCGGGCATCGCGATAGACATGGCCTCCAAATACGGTGACGCTCTGGACTGTGGCCCCGTTTTCCAGACGGACGTTTCCGCCAAAGCAGGTGGTGTCGCCATTAACCTTGCCGTCGTCCTCCACGACGATGCTGCCGCCAAAGACCGTAGCGTCCCCTTGAATGTGTCCTCGCACCCTGACGCTGCAACCAAAGCAGGTTGCATCACTGGCGTTTTCCCCTGGGCCGATCACGATGTCACGCCCGAACTGTGTTCTGTCGTGGGAAGCGGCAGCAAACGAGGGGACAGATAGCGCCAGGACAAACAAGATAAACAGCGGACCGCGGATCAGTTTGTGTTGGAATTCCATGTACACCTCCGGGACGGGACCATCCCACAATTCAGGTGAGGGTATCACAGGCAACGGGAATAGATGTTAACTGCGAGGCTAGCCAGGATGACACAGGGATGTGGGACGGATCACCCTTGCGGGTGATTTTGATCACGCGTGGATTCGCACCCCCGGCATACAGTGACAGGAGGAATCAGTGGTTTGATTGGGTGAGGAAATCCTCAACACTTCAACGCTTCAGGTGCTTGGACCTGTTGAAATTCTTTATAATTGTCGGTTTCCAGAAATAACCAGGATCATTCATAGCGGAGGCTTGGCATGGCTGGCGCTTATAACGGAGTAGCGGTACCAGCGAATGGAAAGAAGATCGGATACGTCGGCGGAAAGTACGATATCCCCGACAACCCGATCATCCCGTTTATTGAGGGAGACGGTACGGGCCGCGACATATGGAAAGCCTCTCTGCGTGTGTTTGACGCAGCCGTCGGCAAGGCCTATAAGGGCAAGCGCCGCGTGGCCTGGTACGAAGTTTTCGCCGGAGAGAAAGCGAAGGCGAAGTTCGATAACTGGCTGCCCGACGACACGGTCGAGGCAATCCGCGAATTTCGCGTCGCAATCAAAGGCCCTCTAACCACGCCGGTGGGAGGAGGGATCCGCTCGTTAAATGTCGCGCTTCGCCAGATCCTCGATCTGTACGCCTGCGTTCGCCCGGTTAAGTATTACCAGGGCGTGCCTTCGCCGGTAAAACATCCCGAGCGCATGGACGTTGTCATCTTTCGCGAAAACACTGAAGACGTTTACGCCGGAATCGAGTGGGAGCAGGGAACCGCCGAATGCGCCCGTCTCATCGAGTTCCTGAACAAAGACATGCTGAAGGGCGGCAAGAAACAGGTGCGGCTGGATTCAGGCGTCGGCATCAAGCCGATATCAGTGAGCGGAACCAAGCGCTTGGTGCGAATGGCGATCGAGCATGCTCTGGAAGCCGGACGCAAGACCGTCACGCTAGTACACAAAGGCAACATTCAGAAATTCACCGAAGGGGCCTTCCGGAAGTGGGGTTACGAAATTGCCACCGATGAATTCCGCGACCAGGTTGTGACCGAGCGTGAAAGCTGGATCTTGGACAACAAGGACAAGAACCCAAACCTCAGCGTTGCGCAGAACGCCGAGATGATTGAACCCGGCATGGAGTTCGCTCCGCCGGCGTTTCGCCAGAGCGTCGAAAAGGAAGTGAACGGTGTGCTGAATTCGATCGGGTCATCGCACGGCAATGGTGCGTGGAAGAAGAAGATCATGATTAATGACCGTATCGCCGACTCGATCTTCCAGCAGGTGGTGACTCGCGCCGACGAATATTCGGTGCTCGCGACACCCAACCTCAACGGCGATTACATTTCGGACGCCTGTGCGGCGCAGGTTGGCGGGCTAGGCATCGCTCCCGGCGCGAATATCGGCGATGGCTATGCGATCTTCGAGGCGACTCACGGTACGGCGCCGAAGTATGCCGATAAAGACGTGATCAACCCAGGCTCGGTGATCCTGTCTGGAGTGATGATGTTTCGCCATCTTGGCTGGAACGAAGCGGCCGACCTGATTGAGCAGAGCATGGAGCGCACGATCGAGCAGAAGAAGGTCACCTATGATTTCGAGCGCCTCATGCCCGGCGCAACCAAAGTGAAGACCAGCGAGTTCGCCGGATTCATGATCGAGAACATGGCTGCAGGAGTTTTGGTTTAGATTTTCAAATTCATTGGCCACGGATTCTCTCGGATTAACACGGATATGCTTCTTTCTTTGTCCGTGTGAATCCGTGGCTCGAAAGGCCTTATATGCGCAAGAAAGTCACGATCGTAGGCTCAGGCAACGTTGGCGCGACTGCGGCTCACTGGATCGCTTCCAAAGAGCTCGCGGATGTGGTGCTGATCGACATCATTGAAGGAGTGCCGCAAGGGAAGGGACTCGACCTGCTCGAGGCCATGCCGATCGAGAAGCGCGATTCGTTTGTCAGGGGCACCAACGATTATAAAGACACGGCCAATTCCGACATCGTGGTCATCACCGCGGGCATCCCCCGAAAGCCTGGCATGAGCCGGGACGACTTGCTCAACACCAACTACAACATCATGAAGTCCGTGGTGGGCGAGGTCGTGAAGTATTCGCCCAACTGCATCCTGATCATCGTCTCCAATCCTCTCGACGCGATGGCGCAGACCGCCTACAAGCTCAGCGGATTCCCGCGTGAGCGAGTGATTGGCATGGCCGGCGTTCTCGATTCCGCGCGCTTCCGGGCCTTCATTGCCGATGAGTTGAAGGTAAGCGTGGAAAACGTCACCGCATTCGTTCTCGGCGGTCACGGCGACACCATGGTCCCGTTGCCGCGCTATTCGACGGTCGCAGGGATACCGATCACGGAATTGATTGAAAAGAGCCGTCTCGAGGCACTGGTGCAGCGTACCCGGGACGGCGGGGCTGAAATCGTGAAATATTTGAAGACCGGTTCGGCCTATTACGCTCCGTCAGCCGCGGCAACCGAAATGGTGGAATCGATTTTGAA
>Ga0070730_10000748_pt1 | contig 34987 bp, 33 predicted proteins | sample Coa_R1_3_FD_66447 | JGI IMG/M metagenome (GOLD analysis project Ga0070730, IMG submission 66447) | Surface soil microbial communities from Centralia Pennsylvania, which are recovering from an underground coalmine fire - Coalmine... | ecosystem: Environmental > Terrestrial > Soil > Unclassified ...
TCGGGCGGGGTGATTGGCGACGCGTAGCCCGCCCGCGTCATCAGTCATCCGTTCACGTCCGGCGCCGCGCCGGCATCGCAGGAAAGGCGCTTCATGTCCAGCAAGCCCCAGCTCTACGACTCCACGCTGCGCGACGGCTCGCAGATGGAGGGCATCTCGTTTTCTGTCGAGGAGAAGCTGCTCGTCGCGCAGAAGCTCGACGAGCTCGGCGTCGACTTCATCGAGGGCGGTTTCCCGGGCTCTAACCCGAGGGACGCCGAGTTCTTTGTGCGCGTGCCCGACCTCAAGCTCAGGCGCGCGCGCATCGTCGCCTTCGGCGGCACGCGCCGCGCCGGTCTGCGCTGCGAGGACGACCCCAACATCCAGTCAATAGTGCGCGCCGAAACGCAGGCCGTCTGCTTCGTGGGCAAGGCCTCGGCGAAGCAGGTGCGCGAGATCCTGGAGACAACGCCCGAAGAGAACCTGGCGATGATCGCCGACTCGGTCGCCTACATGCGCTCGCTCGGCAAGCAGGTCTTCTTCGACGCCGAGCACTTCTTCGACGGCTACTTCAACGACCCGAAATACGCCCTGCAGGTGCTGCGCACCGCGGTGCGCGCCGGCGCCGAGGTGGCCGTGCTCTGTGACACCAACGGCGGCATGATCACGCCGCAGCTCTTGCAGGCGCTGGAGGCGGTGCAGCGCACGGGCGTGCCCTTCGGCATTCACGTACACGACGACGCGGGCCTCGCCGTCGCCAACACGCTGGCGGCGTATCAGGCCGGCGCGGTGCAGTTGCAGGGCTGCGTCAACGGCTATGGCGAACGCTGCGGCAACGCCAACCTGATGTCGATCATCGCCAATCTGAAGCTGAAAATGGGCGTCGACTGCGTGGCAGACGAGCAGCTTGCGCGGCTCACCGAAGTCTCGACCTACATCGGCGAGCTGGCGAACGTGGTGCCGAATCCGCAGGCGCCGTACGTCGGCCAGAGCGCCTTCGCGCACAAGGCCGGCTACCACGTCGCCGCGATCGTCAAGGACGTGAGCTCGTATCAGCACATCGATCCGAGCAGCGTCGGCAACGGCAAGCGTGTGCTCGTCTCCGAGCTTTCGGGGCAGCGCAACATCATCGCCAAGCTCGAGGAGCAGGGCTGGTACGTGCCGCTCAGCAGCGCCGAGACGCGGCGCCTGTTGCAGCAGGTCAAGACGATGGAGAGCCGCGGCTACCAGTACGAGGCGGCCGAGGCCTCGTTCGAGCTGCTGGTGCGCCGCTCGCAGCCCGACTACGCCGCGCCGTTTGAGCTGGAAGACTTCATGATCGTCGAGCGCCGCCGGCATAAGGCGGACCGCGACGGCGACGGCAGTGAGATGCTGGCCGAGGCGATGGCCAAGATCCGCGTGGGCGAAGAGATCCGGCACACCGCCGCCGAGGGCAACGGCCCGGTCAACGCGCTCGATGCCGCGGTGCGCAAGGCGCTGGCCGACTTCTATCCTGAGATCGGTCGCGTGCACCTGCTCGACTACAAGGTCCGCATCCTGGACGGCAACACGGGCACGGCGGCCTCGACGCGCGTGCTGATCGAGTCCAGCGACGGCGAGGAGATCTGGCGCACGGTCGGCTGTTCGACGGACATCATCGAGGCGTCATGGCTGGCGCTGGCCGATTCGCTGGAGTACTGGCTGCTGCTGCACGCGCGCCGGAACGGTGGGACCAGCACTACCGCGACGCCGGCACGGCGCCACTGACCCCGCCCGCCTTACTCCGGCCGCGGGCGCAATCCGGCCGGGCACAAGATCGTGTGCGAGGCCTTGACGGCGGCCACGATCGCGTTGTCGACCTCATCGTCGGGCGCGTCCGGGCGCAGCGGCAGCAGCACGTCGCAGGCGAGGCGCTGGGCGACGCCGGACGGGTGCGCCCGCCGCTGCCGCGCCTCAAGATTCTCGACGTCGATCAGCTTGACGAATTCGGCCGCCAACTCCTCGGACTCGGCACAAAAACCGACTCGGCAGCGGTCGATATCGAGCACCGGCTCCAGGTGCGCCACCAGCTCGACGCCCAATGCCACGCGCCAGCCGGCGGTCTGCCAGGCCGCGACGGTCTCGTCGGACGGAGACGGACCCGCGTCCCAGAAAGCGAGCAGCTCGCCGCGGACGGGCAGACCGCCCGTGCCGACCGGTTCTCAGAACTCCTGCCAGCGCGCCGCCCACTTCTGATAGAGCGCTTCGGCGCCGGCGCGCCCGGGCGCGCCGGCGCTGTCCACGGCGAGCTTCGTCGCGAAGGCCGGAGCGAACTCGGCTTTGAAGGTCGGCGGCTTCGGCGGCGCTGCAACGGCCACGGGCACGTCGTTCACCGGTGCGCCGCGCGCGGTCAGACGCTTGAGCCAGTCAGGCATGCTGCGCTCCGTCTCAGTGCATGTGGCCGCCCGGTCCATGGGAATGACCGTGGCCGTGCGAGTGACCGGGCATCGCCGGTGGCTCCGCGCCCAGGTCCGCGTCGCCGGCGCCTTCCTCGGCGCCGGTCACGCGTGAAAGGCGCGAGACGAGCGGGCCTGCCGGACGGCCGCAGGCGGGACATGGCACGGGCTGGCCGGCGGCGCTCATCGGCCGTAGCTTCTCGAAGCGGTCACCGCAGTGTTCGCAGGCGTACTCATAGATCGGCATGGCATCCTTACCGCCGCGTGGGGCTGGAAACCCCGTGATCGGCGTCAGTGTATCAGCGCCGCGGCGGTCACCGGCAATCGGGAGATCCCCGGACAGAGGTGGTGGCCCGAAGCAAGCGCCGCGCGCGACACTACATGGGGAAAGCAAGCCGTGAGCCGGCGGATGGGCAGCGATGCGCATCATCCTTCATGCCGCGGAGTCTCAACGTAGCTTCGACACGGGACTCGGCCGCTTCACCGACGAGGAGGCGATCCCCTGCTTCCGTTGCGGCGTCTGCTGCCGGCGCTGGCAGCCGCTGATCGGCCGCGATGAGGCGGAGCGGCTGGCGAGCTTCCTCGGCCTGCCGTTGCAAGCGTTCCTCGCGGGCTATGCCCGCCCGTATCCGTTGGCTGAGGAGCGCTACCAGCTGTTGGAGCGCGAGGGCGGCTGCACCTTCCTCCGCGAAGAGGACGGCCGCGCGGGCTGCGCCGTGCACGAGGCCCGGCCGCAGGCTTGCCGCGATTGGGACGCCAGCCTTTCGCGGCGCGAATGCCTCGATGGACTGCGGAAGCTGGGCGATGGGCGCGACCCTGTCGCCGTGCTGCCGTTGTTCGACGGCCCCGAGGCGCCAGCGTTCGTGCGGCACCTGCGCCGCTTGCGCCGGCTGCCGCCAACGGAATGATCGGTCATGTTCAACGTCTGCCCCGGCTGCGGCGTGTACGACGCCGAGCGCGACGTACCGCCGGGGCGGGCCGTGGCGATCTGCCGGCGCTGCGGCCATGTGCAGCCGTTCAAGCGGTTGCCGCTTTTCTTACTCACCGGCGCCAGCGGCGCGGGCAAGTCGTCTGTGGGCCTGCTGCTGCCGCCGCTGCTGCCCGAATGCGTGGTGCTCGATGCCGACGTGCTCTGGGGACCCGAGTTCGACACGCCGGCGGACGGCTATCGTTCCTTTCGCGAGTTGTGGCTACGCCTGGCGATGAACATGCATCAGAGCGGTCGCTCGCTGGTGCTCCTGGGCTCGCTGGCGCCCGAGCAGGTCGAGCGCTGCGTGCAGCGGCGTTATCTCGCGACGATTCACTACCTGGCGCTGGTCTGCACGCCGCAGGCGCTGATGGCAAGGCTTAAGGCTCGCCCGGCCTGGCGCCGCTCGTCGGAGCCGGCAACGCTTTCGCGGATGCTGGCCTTCAACCAGTGGCTGCTTGAGCACGCCGCCGCAAGCGATCCGCCCATCGCGTTGCTCGACACCACGCGGGCCACGCCGGCGGAGACCGCGGCCGCCGTCGCGATGTGGGTACGGTCGCGGCTCGGCTGGGCAGACGCGGGATTGGCCGAGCGACGCTGACGAGGGGGAGCAGCGCCGCACGGAACAAAGGCCGGCCGCAGCGTTCGCCGATCCGCCAACCAGGCTAGAACTGGCAGCGCAAGCTTATGAAGCCCCGAGTGGGCGCCAGGGGATGAGGCAACCCGCTACACCGGCTCGGCGCGCGATTCGTGGGTCGGATCCTGGTTGAAGCGGGCCGCGCGTTTCTCGCGGAAGGCAGCGCCGCCCTCGCGTGCGTCGGGATGATGGTCCGTGATCGCCGTCTTGCTGGCGATCTCGTCCAGGGCGTGCACGAAGTCCAGCTCGGCGGCGTTGTAGACCGAGCGCTTGAGCAGCCGCATCGCCACCTGCGGGCCGTTGGCCAGCTCGGTCGCCAGCGCACGCGCCCGCGGCGCCAGTTGCTCGCCCGGCACGACCTCGTGCACCAGGCCGAGTTGCAGCGCCTCCGCTGCGCCGACGATGCGGCTGCGCAGCAGGAAGTCCAGCGTGCGTGCCACACCGATGTGCTGTACGAGCAGCCACTGGCCGCCCTCGTCCGGCAGCAGGCCGAAACGCAGCGTGGCGCTGCCCAGCCGCGCCTCTTCCGCGGCAAGGCGGAAGTCGCAGGCCAGTGCCAGCGAGAGGCCGGTTTGAATCGCGACGCCGTTGATCGCCGCGACCGTCGGCTTGTCCAGGTTGCGCACGGCCAGGTTCAGCGACTGCGAGAGCATGCGCAGCCCCTCGTACGTTCCGATCGGGTTGCCGTGGCCGTGGCCGATCGGCTGCATGGCCGGCGTAACACCATCCGGCACGCGCATATGCCGGCCGCTGATGTCGTCGCCGGCGCAGAATGCGCGGCCGCTGCCGGTGATCACGAGCACGCGCACGTCCTGGTCCATTTGCGCCTGCTGCACGAACTCGACCAACTCGCGCTTGATCAACTGATTGAGGCCGTTAAGCCGCTCCGGCGTGTTGAACGTCAGCGTGGCGATGCCCGCATCGCTCAGCTCGACGTTGAAGCCCACGTAGTCGCCGCTGCGCATGGTCCCACCTTCCTGCGTGCGGGGTGTGAAAGAAACTCATTTGACGGCGGGGGCGCGGCGTTGCCGCCGGCGACAAAGCCCCGCTATTCTACGGGCGGCCGCGCCGAGTGCGTCAAGCAGTCGGCGCGACGGAAGGCGGCGCCGCGGCGATGCCAGAAGTGTTCGACCTGATCCTGCGCGGCGGCGAGGTGATCGACCCGATCGCGCGGCGCACGTTCGCCGCCGATGTGGCCATCCGCGGCGGTCGCGTGGCCGCCGTGCAGGAACGGCTGCCCGGCGCCGCCGCGCAGGAGATCGACGTCGGCGGCCTGATCACGGGCCCCGGCTGGATCGATACGCACACCCACGTCTTCAATCTGTTCAAGCCGAGCTGCCTGGACGCGGACAGCATCGGCGTCGAGCAGGGCGTGGTGGCCGTGCTTGATGCAGGTTCCTTCGGCGCGGCGAACGCGGCAGCCTTTTACGAGTACGTGGTGAAGCCGGCGAAGACGCTGGTCTTCGGCCTGCTGCACATCTCCCGCCATGGCAACATGCACATGCCCGGCGAGTCGGAGATCGTGGGCTGGCTCAACGTCGACGACGCCGTGAAGACGATCGACGCCAACCGTGGCTGGATCAAGGGCATGAAGGTACGGGCCAGCGCCAGCGCGGTCGGGGCGCTGGGCATCATGCCGGTGGTGCTGGCGAAGAAGGCTGCCGCGGAAGCGGGCGTGCCGCTGATGGCGCACGTGGGCAACGCGCCGCCGACGCTGGACGAGGTCTGCCGCCTGTTCGAGGCCGGCGACGTGATCACGCACTGCTTCCACGGCAAGGCGGGCGGGCCGCTTGATCGCGTCGGCAACGCGCCAATCGCCGCCGTTCGCGCGGCGATCGATCGGGGCGTCGTTCTCGACGTTGGCCACGGTTCCGGCTCATTCTCGCACGACGTGGCCAGGCATTGGCTCGCACAGCGCCTGCCGCTTGGGCATGTCAGCACCGACCTGCATCGCGGCAACAGCGATGGTCCCGTCTACAGCCTTGCCCTGACGATGAGCAAGCTGCTGAACCTGGCGCAGAGTGTCGGCAACGAGAGCATGGACCTCTTCGGCATCGTTGCTGCCGCAAGCCTGGCGCCGGCGAAGACGTTCGGCCTCGACGACCTGATCACCCGCGTGTCGCCCAGCGCCCCGGCCAACCTCACCGTCTTCCAGATCGGGGAGCGTGCCGTGCGCGTGCAGGACAGCTACCGCACTGCGTGGACGATCGACCGGCTAATAGTTCCCCGCTACGCGATCGTAGGCGGCGTCGTGCACGAAGCGACGCGCGGCGCCCACGGCATGCAGCTCGTCCCTGAAGAGCTTGGCTGATGCGGTTGCTCGCGCTGGACGGCGGCGGCAGCAAGACGGTCTGCCTAATCGCGGACGAACTCGGGCGTGTGCGCGGCTGGGGCAGCGGCGGGCCATCAAACCTCAGCTTCGTCTCGCCCGAGGCGGCCGGCGCGGCGATCGGCGGCGCCATCGAGGCAGCGCTGCGCCGCGCGGGTGTTGCGGGCGCGGGCGAACCGGCGGTCGATGTCGCGCTGTGCAGCGGACCGGTGCGCCCGACGTTTCTGGAGGAAGCGGTCAGGCGAGTGGTCCGGTGCGCCGCGTATCGCCTCGCACCGGAGGCCGACGCTTGCCTCGCCAGCGCCGGCGCAGAGTTCGGCGCGCTGGTGCTGGCCGGCACCGGCAGCTTCGAGTACGCCCGCGGGCACGATGGCCGCGCGCACCGCTGCGACGGCTGGGGAACGCTGTTTGGCGACGAGGGCAGCGCCTACGACATCGCCCGCCGCGCCCTGATCGCTGTCGCCCGCGCCGAGGACGGCCGCGGGCCGCAAACCGCGCTGCGCGAAGCGGTGCTCGCGCACTTCGGCGTGGATTCGTTCCGCGCCGTGAGCCGCCGCATCTACGAAGAAAACCTGCCACGCGAGCAGATCGCCCGCCTCGCGCCGTTGGTCGCCCCCTTGGCCGACGTGGACGAGGCCGCCCGCGCGCTGCTGCGCGACGCCGCCGAGGCGCTGGCACGCGGCGTGCTGACCTGTCTCGCCGCAACGGGACTCGGCGCCGAGGACTTCACCCTGGCGCTGTGCGGCGGCGCCTTTCGCGCCGGCCGTGCGCTGATCGAGCCGCTGCTGACGGCGGTGCAGGCGGTCGCGCCCGGCGCCCTGCCCGTGCGCCCGCGCTTCGAGCCGGTCTACGGCGCATTGCGTCTCGCCTTCCGTTGCGCCACGCTCGACTGGAACGATGCGCACGAGCGGGCCTTCGCCGATTCCGTTGCTGAATCAGCCCAGGCTGCGGAGCTGGCGGCGCTGGTGTGTGCGGGCTGATCGGCTGGGCGGAAGCGTGACGCAGCGACTGGCAGGAAAGACGGCGATCGTTACGGGCGGCGGCAACGGCATCGGCCGCGCCACGGCGCTGGCGATGGCCGAAGCCGGCGCGCGCGTGGCGATCCTCGATCTGCAGCCCGAGGCCGTGGCGCGGGTGGAAGCAGAGATCCGCGCCGCCGGCGGCGCCTGCGTGGGCGTCGCCGGCGACATCACCGCGCCGGACGTGGTGGAGCGGACGGTCGCGGAAGCGCTCGCGGCCTTCGGCGCCATCGACGTGCTGGTGAACAATGTCGGCGGTGGCGGCGGACAGGCGGATATCCTCGGCCTCTCGCGCGAGAGCTGGAACCGCTGTTTGGAGGTGACGCTCACGTCGGTCTTCGCGATGTCGCGGGCGGTGCTGCCGCACCTGCTCACCCGTGGCAGCGGCAGCATCATCAACATCGGCTCCACGCGCGGTGTCAGCGCCCGTGCCGGCGCCGCGGGCTACGCCACGGCGAAGGCGGGCGTGATTCACCTGACCAAATGCATCGCGCTCGACTACGCCGCGGGCGGCGTACGCTGCAACTGCATTTGCCCGGGCGCCATCGCCACGGAGCGCACCGTGCAGATCGCGGCGGCGCTTGAGGAGCCCGCGGCGTTCGCCGCGATGCTTGACGGCGCGTCGCCGGAGCAAGCGGCCCGCCTCGTTCGCCTGCGCGACGATCCGGCCGCGCGGGCCGCACTGCTCGAGGGCTCGGCGCCGCTGCGCCGCCGCGGCGAGCCGCGGGACGTGGCCCTGGCCGCCGTCTACCTCGCCAGCGACGAGGCACGCTACGTGACCGGCGCCGTCTTGATGGTGGACGGCGGCCGTTCGGCCTGACGCCGCGAAGGAGCGCCGGCGATGGGGCTGCTGGACGACTTGCATGTCTCGCCCGTGATCAATGCCGCCGGCAGGCTGACGGCGCTCGGCGGCAGCGCCCTGGGCGAGGCGGCGATCGCGGCGATGGCCGAAGCGGCGCGAACACATGTCGACCTGGCCGCGCTGCGTCACGCGGCGGGCGCCGAGATCGCGCGGCTCGCCGGCGCCGAGGCCGGGACGGTTACGGCCGGCGCCAGCGCGGGCCTGGTGATGGCCGTGGCGGGCTGCATCGCCGGCACGGACAGCGCCGCCATCGCCCGCCTGCCGCACAGCCGCGGCCTGTCCAACCGCGTGCCGATCCAGCCGGGCCACCTGGTCGACTTCGGCGCCCCGATCGAGCAGATGATCCGTCTCGGCGGTGGCCGGCCGGTCCCGGTGGGCACGGTCAACAACGTGCGGCCGCGCGATCTGGAGGCGGCGATCGAGGCGGGAGGCGTCGCCTGCGCGATGTTCGTGGTCTCGCACCACTGCGCGCAGGTGAACGGGCTGCCGCTCGCGGCCTGGCTGGAGATCTGCCATGCGCGCGACGTGCCGGTGGTCGTCGATGCGGCCGCGGAGGAGGATCTGCGCCGCTACCTCGCCGCCGGCGCCGACCTGGTGGCGTACAGCGGCGGCAAGGCGTTCGAGGGTCCAACCAGCGGCGTGCTGCTCGGGCGAGCGGATCTGGTTGCGGCTGCGGATGCCCAGTTCGCCGGGGTGGCGCGGCCGATGAAGGTGGGCAAGGAGGACATGCTCGGCCTGGTGGCCGCGCTCCGCGAGTATCTGTGTCGCAATATGGCCGAGGAGCGAGAGCGGCAGGCCGGAGTGATCGCCGCCATCCGTGCGCCGGCCGGCGTGCTGCCCGGCATTGAGCTGCGCGTCGTGCCGGACGAAGCCGGCCGGCCGATCGAACGCCTGGCGCTGGTTTGCACGCCGGAACGAGCGCGGTCGCTGGCCGCCGCCCTCGCCGCGGGCACGCCGCCGATCCGCACGCGCAATCACCATCTCGACGAAGGCGTGGTGCTCATCGACCCGCGTGCCGTCTCGGCCGACGAGGCAGAGCTGATCGGCCGGCGGCTGGCGGAGCTGGGCGGGGCGACGGATGCCGCCGGCTGAGACACGACGTTGAATCGAGAAGGAACGAAGCCGGAGCGCAGCGCAACCGCCTGACGCTCTCGATCGGCTGAGGGGGCAGCGCCTGGTATCGTGCAGTGGGTGGAGGCCGGGCGCGCCGGACGGAGGTGAGGGCATGAGCGACAACGATCTGCTGCGCTGGCGGGAGCGCTTCCCCATCCTCAAGACCTCGGTCTACCTGATCAACAATTCGCTCGGCGCCATGCCCGCCAGCGTGCGCGACGGCCTCGCAACCTACGCCGACTTGTGGGAGCACGAGGGCGTCGTCGCCTGGAATAGCTGGCTGCCGCTGGTGCGCGAGACGGGCAACCTGATCGCCGGCCTGATCGGCGCCCCGTCCGGCAGCGTGATCATGCACCAGAACGTGAGCACGCTGGTCAGCGTCGTCGCCTCGTGCTTCGACTACGATGGGCCGCGGCGCAAGGTCGTCTACGCCGACTCCGAGTTTCCGACGATGCACTACTTCTGGGAGCAGCAACGCCGTCTCGGCGCGGAAGTCCAGTACATCGGCACGGATGACCAACTTGTGGTTCCGCTTGAGCGCCTGCTGTCGGCGATCGACGATCACACGCTAATCGTGCCGATCTCGCACGTCGCCTTCCGCAGCAGCGAGCTGATCGACGTGGCCGCGGTGGTGCAGAAGGCGCATCGGCACGGCGCCTCTGTCCTGCTCGACTCGTACCAGGCGACGGGGGCGGTGCCCTTCGACGTGACCGCGCTGGGCGTCGACTTCGTCGTGGGCGGTTCGGTGAAGTGGCTGTGCGGCGGTCCGGGCGCGGGCTATCTCTACGTGCGCCCCGATCTGGTCGAGCGGCTGCGCCCGCGCGAGGCCGGCTGGTTCTCGCACGCGCGGCCCTTCGCCTTTGACATGGGCGAGCTGGAGTATGCGCCGGGGATCGAGCGCTTCATGGGCGGCACCCCGGGCATTCCCGCCCTCTACGCGGCGCGCGAGGGCTATCGGATCGTCAGCGAGGTCGGCGTGGAGCGCATCCGTGCCCGATCGCTACAGCTCACCGCGCGCCTGATCGCCCGCGCCGAGGATCTGGGGCTGACCGTGAACACGCCAACCGTGGACGCGCGGCGCGGCGGCCACGTCACGATCGACTTCCCCAACGCCGAGGCCGTTTCGCAGGAACTGATCCGGCGGCGCTTCATCATCGATTACCGGCCGGGCGCCGGTATCCGCGTGTCGCCGCACTTCTACAACACCGAGGTCGAGTGCGACGCCTTCATGGACGAGTTGACGGCGATCCGCGCCCAGCTCGGCAACTGACGGCCGGCCGCGGCTTTCGGCCCTCACCCCCGTCCCCTCTCCCAATCCTGGGCGAGGGGCGATCGGGCGGTGCTGGCATCGGACCGTGTCGGGTTAGCCGCAGGCTGGTCGGAACGCGCGACGCCGGATCGTCTCCTTCTCCCAGGATTGAGAGAAGGAGAGACGAGAGGATGAGGGCCGACGGCCGTCTACGCCGGCGCCGGCTGTGGGGCCAGCGGCGCCGGCGCCGCAATCCCGAGTTCTGCCGCAAGGTCGACAAGCGTCCTCACGACCGATTCGTGCAGCGGGATGCCCTGCGCGGTGCGCTCGGCGCGGGCCTCGAACTCGCGCTGGCCAGGAAGCAACACACGCTCGGCGCCCGGCGCAGGCTCTGCCGTACGAAACGTGCGCTGCATCTCGTCGACCATCGCCTTGAACTCGGCCGGGTCGCGGAAGGCATCCACGCGCCAGGCGCCGAAGAAGTGGCCCGCGGCCGAGGCGCCGCGTTCGAGAATTATGCTGAAGCCGGCGCCCGAGAGCACGCCGCAGAAGAGGTCGACCACCTGGCCCAGCGCGTAGCCCTTGTACGAGCTGGTCGCCCCGTCCGAGCCGAGCGGCGTCAGGCCGCCGCCGCGCCGCACGCGGGCAATGTCAACGGTGCTCTGCGCGTTCTCGTCCAGCGCCCAGCCCGCCGGAATCGGCTTGCCCTCGCGCTCGGCGATCTCGAGCTTGCCCATCGCCACGGCGGTCGTCGCCAGGTCGCAGAGGAAGGGCTGCTCACTTCCCGCCGGCGCGGCCACGGCGATCGGGTTGGTCCCGATCATCTTGCTCTTCGCGTTCGTCGGCACCATCCACGGCGCGGCGTTGGTCATCGCCATGCCGATCATGTCCTCATGCGTAGCCATCAGCGCATAGTAGCCGGCGGCGCCGAAGTGGCGGCTGTTGCGCACCGTGACCATACCGCACCCGGCCATCCGCGCTTTCTCCATCGCCAGGCGCATGGCGAAGTGGCCTACGGTCAGGCCGAAGCCGCGGTCGCCGTCGAGCAGGGCGGTCGCTGCCGTCTCACGTTCGGCGCGGATCCGCGGCCGCGGGTTGACCAGGCCGGCCTTGATGCCCGGCGCGTAGCCGCGGTGCGCGTTCAGATGCGCGATGCCGTGGGAGTCGATCCCCATCAGGTCGGCGTCGACGAGGATCTCGGCGCCGCGCCGCGCGTCCTCCTCGCTCAGACCCACGCGGGCCAGCACCGCGGCCGTGAAGTCGATCAGCGTCTGCGCGCTGAACCGGGTGGTCGTACCCATCTGCCCTGCTCCCGCGCCTGCCGTTTGCGCCGTGCAGGCGAACCGAGCCTACATCCGCCTTTGGAAGAGCGCATCGAGCGCTTCCACGCTGAACTCGGGCGAGCGGCAGAGGTCGATGATCGGCCGCTCGAACGCCTCGATGCGGCGCACTGCCTCCGGAATTTGTCCGGCGATCTCGTGCGGGACCAGCATCACACCGTGCTTGTCGCCGTGCAGCAGGTCGCCGGGATGGACCGTGAGGCCGCCAACCGTGACCGGCTTGCCCACGCTGGTGAGATGCACGTTAGCGTGTGAGACGATCACCTCGCGGGCGAACATCTGCATGCCCATCGCCTCAAGCTCGTCGATGTCGCGGATGCCGCCGTCGGTGACGACGGCCACGGCGCCCAGCGCCTTGTGCACGCTGCCGTTGACCTCGCCCCAGAGCGAGCCCACCGCCGGCGGCTCGTCCTCGTCCTGCACGACGATGATGCGTGGGGCGGGTACGGAGAGGATGTGCTGCCACATCTCGCCGCGGCCGGCGCGACGGTCGCCGGGCGGGCTGGCCGCCTTCATCGTCGCCGTGCAGGCATAACCGACGACCGTTGGCAAGGCCGGAAAGATGCAGCGAATCGCGCCGCTGGCGAAGCCGGCCTCGCGCGGCCGCAGATTGAACAGCTCGATCGCGTTGGCAATCGTGGGCGTGGTGATGCCGGCCAACTCGCGCAGCAGCTCCGGCGGGTGCTCGACGGCCATGCAGGGCTCCCTCATCGCGAAACGGCTCCGGACTCGATGTAAGGCGCGCGCCGGCACGAATGTCAAGCAAGCCGCGTCGCGCGTGGTCATGCCGAAGGCGCGGAACGGCGCCGCACCGGACTCAGGTAGGTCGCCAGCGCCTCGGGCAGCGGCGTGAGGCGCAGCTCGGGGAAGGCCGCGAGCAGCGGCTCGGTGTCGGCGGTCGCGTCGATCGTCGCGAAGGTCACGCCCTCCGGCGTCAGCGGCAGCGGCAGCGCGTGGATCGCGGCTTTGGGCGACATCAGCGCCTTCGTCAGCCAGACGGGCTGGTGCACGAGCGGCTTCTTCTTTCCCAGCGCCCGCTCGACTTCGCGAATGATCGCGTCCATGCTCAGCACCTGCGGCCCGCCGATCTCAAACGTGCCTTCCGCCGCCCCCCGGCCGTCGACGCTGTCCGCAACGAGGCGCGCCACGTCCTCGACGAACACCGGCTGCAGCCGTTGCTTGCCGTTGCCGATTACCGGCACCACAGGCAGCGGCGAGCGCACAAAGGCGACGTACTTGTTCAGCGCGTGGTCGCCGGGACCGAAGACCCACGAGGGGCGCACGATCAGCGCTTGCAGGCCGCTCTCGCGCACCGCCGTCTCCGCGCCCCACTTCGCCCGGAACCAGACCCGCGGCGCATCGGGCGCCGCCCCCACGCCGCTGATGTACACGTAGCGCGACGCGCCGGCGGCTTTCGCGGCGGCGACCAGGTGCTCCGTGCCGCGGCGGTCGATGTTGTCGAAGGTCAGCCCCTTGCCGCGGTTCTGGTTGGGGAAGTCCTGGAACTGCACGGCGCCGACCACGGTTTCCACGCCCGTCAGGGCGGCGGCCAGGCCAGCCGGCTCGGTGACGTCGCCGCGACGGACTTCGACCGGTTTGCCGCCCAGCGAAATGGTTGACGAACCCCCTCGGCGGCTGAGCACGGCGACCGTATGGCCGCGGGCCACGAGTTGCCGCGCGATCGCGCTGCCGATAAACCCCGTACCACCGGCGATGAGGATCATGGCCTTGCCCTTTCCCGCGTGCCCGGCGCCGCGGCCGTGCAGCCACCCTAGCACTTTGCGAGAGATTTCACAATCTTCCGTCAGCCCCTGATTCCCACTTCTTCTGCTCCGCTACGCGCTTGACGGCGGATCGTACCGACACATACGATCGCGTCAAGGACACGTGCCGAGGCGGGCTGCCGCGCTCGCCTCGCGTTGCTTCCGCGGACCGCCGGGGAAGACCTCCCGCACAACCAGCAGGCAGCGGCGAACCCGCTTTCGTCGTACGGGCCGGCCCTCCGATCGCTTCCGGGGGCAGATGAGCCGGGAAGAAGGTGCCCATGAAACCGGACATCTTACAGGTTCTCCGGGAACGCGTGGTGATCTTCGACGGCGCGATGGGCACGGCGATCCAGGGCTGCGATCTTGGCGACGACGACTTCTGGGGCAAAGACGGCTGCAACGAGCTGATCACCCTTTCGCGCCCCGACGTGCTGCGCGAGATCCACGCCGGCTATCTCGCGGCCGGCGCCGACGTGATCGAGACGAACAGCTTCGGCGGCACGCCACTGGTGCTGGCCGAGTACGAGCTCGCCGATCGCGCCTACGAGCTGAACAAGGCCGCCGCCGAAATGGCGTGCACGCTCGCCGCCGAGTTCAGCACGCCCGACCGGCCGCGCTGGGTTTCCGGCGCGATGGGGCCGGGCACGAAGCTGCCCACGCTGGGGCACGTCAGCTACGACGCCGTCCTCGACGCCTACATGACCCAGGCGCAGGGCCTGCTCGACGGCGGCGTCGATCTCCTGCAGATCGAGACCTGTTACGACCCGCTGCAGGCGAAGGCGGCGCTGGCCGGCGCCCTGCGCGCGATGGAGCGCAGTAAACGGCGCGTACCGCTGATCGTCCAGGTGACGATGGAGCTGACCGGCTCGATGCTCGTCGGCACCGAGATCGGCGCGGCGCTGGCGGCGCTCGATCCCTTCCCGATCGACGTGATCGGCATCAACTGCGCCACCGGGCCGGCCGAGATGAGCGAGCACATCCGCTACCTCAGCCAGCACAGTCGCCGGCCGATCTCCGTGTTGCCGAACGCCGGCCTGCCGATCGTCAACGCCGCCGGCGCGGTCTATCCGCTCACGCCGGACGAGCTGGTGCGCTACCAGCGCATCTTCGTCCAAGAGTTCGGCGTGAGCATCGTCGGCGGCTGCTGCGGCACGACCAACGCGCACGTCAAGGCGCTGGCCGACGCGCTCTGGGGCCATGCGCCCGTGGCCCGCAGCCCGCAGTTCGAGCCGTCGGTCGCCAGCCTTTACACGCCGGTGACCTTGCAGCAGGAGACATCGTTCCTGGTCGTGGGCGAGCGGCTGAACGCCAACGGCTCCAGGCAGTACCGCCAGCTGCTGCTCGCCGACGACTACGACGCGATGCAGGGCATGATCAAGCAGCAGGTGCGCGAAGGGGCGCATCTGCTCGACGTCTGCGTCGACTACGTCGGCCGCGACGGCACGAAGGACATGGACGCCGTCGCCTTCCGCTTCGGTACCCAATCCACGCTGCCGCTGATGATCGACTCCACCGAGGCGGCCGTGATCGAGACGGCGCTGAAGCGGCTCGGCGGTCGCGCCGTGATCAACTCGATCAATCTCGAGGACGGCGAAGCGCGCATGGATCGCGTGATGCCGCTGTCCAGGCAGCACGGCGCCGCCGTGGTCGCGCTCTGCATCGACGAAGAGGGCCAGGCGCGCACCGCCGACTGGAAGCTGCGCGTGGCGCACCGCATCCACGACCTCGCGATCGAAAAGTGGGGGATGCGGCCCCAGGACCTGATCTTCGACACACTGACAATGCCGATCGCCACCGGCCAGGAAGAGGTGCGGCGCGACGGCATCGAGACGATCGAGGCGATCCGCCGCGTCAAGGCCGAGCTGCCCGGCTGCTACACGATCCTCGGCGTCTCCAACATCTCGTTCGGCCTCAAGCCGGCGGCGCGGCAGGTGCTGAACTCGGTCTTCCTGCATTACGCGGTCGAGGCCGGGCTCGATGCGGCGATCGTCAATCCGCAGAAGATCCTGCCGCTGCACCGCATCGATCCGGCGCAGCGCGAGGCGGCGCGGCGACTGGTCTTCGACGAGCGCACCGAAGGCTTCGACCCGCTCACGGCCTTCATCGAGCTGTTCGTCGGCGACGAGGCGCCACGCGAGCGCGGCGCCGAGAGCGGCCTGCCGGTGGAGGAACGGCTGAAGCGGCGCATCATCGACGGCGAGCGCAAGGGCATCGAGAGGGACCTGGACGAGGCGCTGGCCACGCCGCGGCCAACCGGCGCGAGGCCGGAGAACGGAGACAAGCGCCGACGCCAGCCGGCGCCGCGGCCATATCAGGCACTCGAAATCATCAACGAAATCCTGCTGGACGGCATGCGCGTGGTGGGCGAGCTCTTCGCCAGCGGCGAGATGCAATTACCCTTCGTGCTGCAGTCCGCCGAGGCGATGAAATCGGCCGTCGCTTACCTGGAGCCGATGCTGGAGCAAACCGGCGCGGCGGGCCGCGGCACGATCGTGCTCGGCACGGTCAAGGGCGACGTACACGACATCGGCAAGAACCTGGTGGACATCATCCTCTCCAACAACGGCTACACGGTGCACAACATCGGCATCAAGCAGCCGCTGCAGGCCTTCGTCGAGAAGGCCGAAGAGACGCGCGCCGACGCGCTCGGCATGTCCGGCCTGCTGGTGAAATCCACGGTGATCATGAAGGAGAACCTGCTCGAGCTGAACGAGCGCGGCTTGTCCAAATACCCGGTGTTGCTCGGCGGCGCGGCGCTGACCCGCGGCTACGTGGAGAACGACCTCCGCGGCCTCTACAAGGGTCAGGTTTTCTACGGCCAGGACGCCTTCGAAGGACTGCGCACGATGGACGCGATCGTGCGCGGCGAAGGGCATGTGCTGGCGCAGCGCGGCGGCAAGAAAGCGCAGGCCGCCGAGGCGCAACAGCTCGAGGACTACCAGAAGGTCGAGGACCAGAGTGACGAGCGCGAGCGTCGCCTCGAAGAGGCGAAGCGCTTCGTCGCGCCTTCGAGCGTCGGCTGGACGAATCCTGTGCCGCGGGCGCCGTTTTTCGGGGTGCGCGTGGCGCGCGGCATCGGCCTGCACGAGGTCTACGCGCACATCAACGAGATCGCCCTCTTCCGCAGCCAGTGGCGCTACACCAACAGCCGCGGCCTGCCCAAGGGTGAGTACGAAGCGTGGCTCGATGCCGAGGTGCGACCGGTCTACCGCGAGTGGCAGAACCGCTGCATCGAAGAGCAACTCCTGGCGCCACAGGTGGTCTACGGCTACTGGCCCTGCCAGTCGCAGGGCAATGACCTGATCCTCTATGCCGAAGACGGGCGCACGGAGCTGGCGCGCTTCACCTTCCCGCGCCAGCTCGGCGGCAAGCAGCTCTGCCTGGCTGATTACTTCCGCCCCGTCAACTCCGGCGAGCTGGACGTGGTTGCCTTGCACGCGGTGACGATGGGGCCACGAGCGACGGAGCGCGAGCACGAGCTGTTCGCCGCGCGCGAGTACCGCGACTACCTGCACCTGCACGGCATCTCCGTCGAAGCCACGGAGGCGCTGGCCGAACTGTGGCACAAGCGCATCCGCGAGGAACTGGGCATCGCCTGCAACGACGCGGCGGACGTGCGCGGCCTCTTCCGCAAGGAGTACCAGGGCGCCCGCTACTCGTTCGGCTATCCTGCCTGCCCGGAGCGCGAGCACGATGCCGTGCTGGCGCGGCTGCTTGGGCCCGAGCGGATCGGCGCGGCGCTCACCGACGAGTACATGTGGGAGCCGGAGCAGACGACCTCGGCGATCGTCGTCCACCACCCCGACGCGCACTACTTCAACGTGGTGTAGCCGCACGGCGGCTCAGGCCGGCTCGCCGCTCAGCTCGTTCAGCGACAGCAGGCGGGTGCAGGTTTGCTCGTCCAGCGGCACGGCGCGGCCGGACTGCGTGTCCAGCCAGACCCAGTCGTGCTCGATGCGCGCGATCGTGCGCTCGGTGCGCGCCGAGCGCAGGGTGAAGGTCTGGGTGAAGCCCTCCGCCTGCGCCGCCGGGGTGGTGACCTCCACGATCGCGCCGTCCTGCCAGGGCAGCGGGCGCAGGTACTCGGCCCGCGTGCGCACTTCGACCGCGACGATGTGCGCGGGCTTGCTGATGCCCGCCGCCAGCTCGCCCGCCGCGTAGGCCAGCTCGGTGAGGGCCAGCAGCACGCCGGCGTGCACGAAGCCGGTGGCGGCGTAGCAATCGGTGTGCCGGGTGGGAAAGCGCACCGAGAAGGGCATACGGCGCTCCGGCGAATTTGGATCGCTCGCAGCGAGCGATGCCGTAAGCGTAGCGCGTTATGTGCCGCGCAGGCTCGGGTCGAGCACGTCGCGCAGGGCGTCGCCGATCAGGCTGAGCGAGAGGATGAGCAGCGAGATCGCCACACCGGGCACGATCGAGAGATACGCATAACCGTACAGATACTGGAAGGCGTACTGCAGCAGCGAGCCCCAGCTCGGCGTGGGCGGCGGTACGCCCAGTCCCAGGAAACTGAGCCCCGATTCGGCCAGCACGGCGAAGCCGACGCCGAGGGACAGCGAGACGATCACCGGCGCCGTGCAGTTGGGCCAGACATGCCGGAACAAGACCCGCAACGGGTGTGCGCCGATCGTGCGCGCCGCCAGCACGTAGTCGAACTCGCGCACGGCCAGCACTTGCGAGCGTACCAGCCGCGCGAGGAAGGCGATACCGCCGATGCCGATCGCGATCACGAGCGTATGCACGCTGCGGCCGAGCGCCGCGAGCAGGCCGAGCGCGAGCACGAGCTGGGGAATCGAGAGCAGCGCCTCCACACAGCGCATGATCACGTCGTCCACGACGCCGCGCACGAAGCCGGCGACGAGGCCGAGCAGCACGCCAACCGTCCCGCCAAGCGCCGTGGCGACGACGCCGACGCCCAGCGAGACGCGGGCGCCGTACAGCATGCGGCTCAACTGATCGCGGCCCAGCACGTCGGTGCCGAGCAGGTGCCTCCAGGACGGCCCCTTCAAGAAGGCGCCGGGATTCGTGTTCGTCTGGTACGGGTCGTACGGCGCCAGCAGCGGCGCGAAGATCGCGCAGACGGCGAAGAAAACGACGATGAAGACACTGGCCGCGATGATCGGATCGCGCAACAGGCGCAGCCAGGGACGCAGCCGGGGTGAGAGCCGCCAGCCGCCCGCAAGGACGGGCTGGACCGCCAGCGGCTCCGATGATGTGGTCATGCGCGATCTCCGCCGGGGAGAGTCGACGTTTAGACGTTTACTTGAAGCGAATGCGCGGATCCAGCACAGAGTAGATCAGGTCGGTGAGCAGGCTGGTCACCAGGACGCAGGTCGCCACCAGCAGCACGTAGCCCTGGACCACGGGAAAGTCCTTGTCGGTGAAGCCCTGGATCACATAGCGGCCGATGCCGGGGATGGCGAAGATCTGCTCGATGATCAGCGCACCCGCCAGCAGGAAGCCGATCTGCAGGCCGATGATCGTCGCCACCGGCAGCATCGCGTTCTTCAGCGCATGCAGCCAGATCACGCGCCGCCCCGGCAGCCCCTTGGCCCGCGCCGTGCGCACGTAGTCGGCGCGCAGCACCTCGAGCAGCGACGAGCGCACGAAGCGCGTCAGCCCGCCGATACTGCCGGAGCTGAGCACGAACGCGGGCAAGATCAGCAGCTTGATCGCCTTCAGCGGGTTGGTCGTGATCTCCGTGAAGCCCGAGGCCGGCAGCCAGCGCAGCTTCACCGCGAATAAGATGATCAGCAGGATCGCCAGGAAAAAGCCGGGGATCGAGACCGCCGCGATCGAGAACACCGTGATCGCCCGGTCCAGCGGCGAGTTGCGGAAGAGCGCGGCGGTGATCCCCAGCGGAAACGCGACGGCGATGCCGATGATCAGCGCGGCGAGGCCAAGCTGCAGCGTCACGGGAATGCGCGCCCGTAGCTCTTCCGTCACCGGACGCTGGCTCTTAATCGACTTGCCGAAGTCCCCGTGCAGCGCATGCTGCAACCAGATCGCGTACTGCACGGGGATCGGGTCGTCCAGGTGGAACTCCTTGCGGTACTGGCGGATCACGCTCGGCGCCAGCTCCTGCCCGCCGCTCGACCCGATCAGGGCGTACACCGGGTCGCCCGGAATCAGTTGCTCCAAGAAGAAGACGAAGAACGTGATCAGCAGCAGCACCGGGATCGCCTGCAGCAGCCGCCGGGCGATGTAGGCTTGCATGGCGTCAGCTCTTGATCCACAGGAACTGCAGCCTGGCCACACCGATGTCCGGCCAGGCCTCGATGCCGCCGACGTTCTTGCGGAAGGCAGCATACGGCGTGGAGAGCACCATCGGCACAAAGAAGCACTGCTGATTCAGGATCACGTCGCTGATCTGCCCGTAGAGCTGCTTGCGCTGGTTCGTATCGAAGGACTGCCGTGCCTTCGCGATCATGGCGTCGAGGCCGGGCGCCACCTCGTGCTTCATCGGATTGTAGACAGAGTTCCCCTGGTAGATCAGCGTGGACTCGACGTTCGGCTCGTAGTCGGTGCCGCCCCAGGCCGTGGAGTAGACCGCGAACTTGCCGTTCTGGAAGAAGTCGTTGGTCGCCGCGCCGACATCTTCGATCACGATGTTCGCGTTGATGCCGATCTCCTTCAGGTTTGCCTTGTAGAGCTCGGCCTGCTGGTTGATGGTCGGCGAGTTGTAGACGACCATGTCGACGTTGAAGCCGTTCGGCTGGCCGCCGTCTGCCAGGAACTTCTTCGCCTGCGCTACGTCGAAGGCCGGCCGCCCCGGCGTGTCCTGGTAGGCCCAGCCGCCCGGCGTGATCATCGCATCTTTGGCGATCTGATACTTGCCAAAGTAGATTGTGTTGTTCACCGCGCCCGCATCCAGCGCGAAGGTGAACGCCTTGCGCAGGTTCACGTTGTTGAGCGGCGCCTTGTCGGTGTTGAAGACGATCACGGAGGCGACGGCGCTACCCGGAATGCCCTGCACGACCTGCAGGTTCGGGTCTTTGCCGGCCGGGTCCAGCAGGTTGAGCGAGCCGATGCCGGTGTAGTCCACCGTGCCCGACTGGATGTTGGCGAACTGCGTGTTCGGGTCCGGGATCACGGTGATCGTGACCTGGTCCAGGTATGGTAGCTGCTTGCCGGCGCCGTCCTTCATCCAGTAGTTCGGGTTCTTCTTGACGGTGACGTGGCTGCCCGTCACCCACTCGCCGAAGGTAAACGGCCCGGTGCCGACGGGGTTCGATTTGAACTTGTCGCCGAACTTCTCCACCGCCGTGCGCGACACGGGCACCGCGGTGTAGGCCGCGAGCGAGTTGAAGATCGCGGCGTTCGGCTGCTTCAGCACCATGCTGACGGTCATCGGATCGGGCGTATCGATGTGGTCGATGTCCGCCAACTGGCCGAGAGAGACGCCCTTGTTCGTCGGATCCTGCAGGCGCTTCATATTCCACTGATAGTTCGCGGCGTCGAAGTCCGAGCCGTCGTGGAACTTCACGCCCGGCCGCAGGTGGAAGGTGAGATGCGTCGGATCGACGATCTCGAACTTCTGGGCGAGCGAGTGGTCGAGGTCGAGCCTGAAGTGGCGGATGGCGACGAAGAAGTCGTACATCGCCTCGCCGTACACGTAGTCTCTGCCGGAGATCGCGTTGAGCGGGTCGAGCGTGGTCGGTTCGAGCCCGGTGGCGAGGTTGAGCTTACCGCCCGGCTGGCCGTTCGCCAGCGGGATGGCGGTCGTCTGCGGCACCGGCAGCGCCAGGGCACCGCCCGCCTGGGCGGTGCCTTGCAGCGGTGCCAGCCCGCCCGTAACGGTCGATGTCCTGGCTGGGGCCGCGCCCGTGGCGGCCCCTCCGGCCGACGGCGCCGTGTTGCCCGCGTTCGACGTCTTGTTGTTGTTCGAGGAGCTGCAGGCCGCGTGGAAGGCGGCCAGTCCGCCCGCCAGGCCGAGGACGCCGCCGCGCAACATGTGCCGGCGGTTGACGCGCCGCTGCCAGTAGCCATGCCAGTGTCCGGGGCCGTCGCTCATCGCCTGCCTCCCCAACGGACCTGCTGGTCCTGTTCGCCGCTCGGCGACCGGCCGTACTTGCCGGTCTTGACTAGCGAGTTTAATCTCAACGATTAGAACGTCAAGAAGCATGATACGGCCGTGAAGCTGAGACACGTCGCGTGGCGGCTGCGGAAGGCGGTGGCCGCCGTGCGCGGTGGCTGGCAGCACGGCCTCGGCAGTTGGGCAACCAGCCGGGATCCGGTCGTGCCGCGTGCGCGGGCGCCGAGGGTGCTACGCTGCATTGCAGCGAGCTTGCAAGACGCGGCGACTGGTGCGGGCATGCGGAAGGATCGATTCCAGATAGGGGCAAAACCGGCGCGGGTTCCCGCTTGTGGGTGTGCGATCGTGCTGGAACGCCGGTCTTGCACCCATGTCCAGGGGGACAGTCGATGAGCGGTCCGAGCGGTCTGCGCGGCCATCGCATCCAGAACGTGGAGAAGGCTGAGGGGCGCCGGCGTGAGATCCTGGTCGCCGCCGCCGCCGTCTTCGCGCGCGACGGCTACGCCAGCGCCTCGCTCGACGACGTGGCCGCCAAGATCGGCGTTACCAAGGGCGTGATCTACTACTACTTCCGCAGCAAAGAGGAGATCTTCACCGAGATTCGCGCCACCGCCATCCGCGACGCCATCGAGCGGCTCGAAGCGATCATCGCCGCGGGTGGGGCCGCGGAGCCGATGCTGCGCGCCGCAATCCGCGACCTGGTGGACCACATTTTCGACGACCTGGACCGCTACGCGAACATCCTCAACGCCCAGCGGCTGAGCCCCGAGAGCCACGCCACCATCCGCGGCTTGCAGCGGCATTACGAGCGCTTGATCCGCGAAATCGTCGTGGAAGGCATCCGCACGGGCGCCTTTGCCGATCGTGACCCAAGGGTCACGGCCTTCACCCTACTGCGCGCCTGTCTCGGCACCGCCGGCTGGTATGCTGCCGATGGACCGCTGTCCGCCGACTTGGTGGCAACGCAGGTCACGGAGCAGGTGGTGAGCGGCGTGTTGAGGCGGGAGGGATAGCGTGGCTCGCGTGGCGAACTGCCGCGGGTTCAGCGGCTGGAGGCTCGTGCAGCGTGCCCATACCCGTGCGGCCCTGCCGGCGAGCGTAGGCTCGCGGATCGGCGGCGCATGAGCGCGGCTGCCGGACCGCTGCGCGGCTTGCGTGTGCTCGACGCCTGCGACGCGTTGGCGGTCTACGCCACGAAGCTGCTGCTGAACCTGGGCGCCGAGGTGATCCGTTTGGAGCCGCCCACCGGCGACCCTATGCGGCGCTTCCCGCCGCTGATCGACGGCATCAGCGCCTACTTCGAGCATTTCAACGCTGGCAAGCGCAGTATCACGCTCGATCTCACCACTGCGGCGGGCCTCGCCTGGCTCGAATCGCTCGTAGCGTCCTGCAACGCGGTGCTGGAGTCCGGACAGGCGGCGGAACTGCTGAGCAGCCGCGCAGGGCGCGAGCGGCTGACTCGCGCGCGGAGGGACCTGGTGCTTGTCAGCGTCACGCCGTTCGGGCTGCACGGGCCGAAGGCCGAGCAGCGCGGCGGCGACCTGATCGCCGCGGCGGAAAGCGGTCTACTGGCGCTGAACGGCCGGCCCGACGCGCCGCCCTACCGTCCGGGCGGGGAACAGGCGGCGCACATGGCCGGGCTGCTGGCGGCGAACGCGGCGCTGCTGGGTCTGTTCGAGCAGCAGTGCAAGGGCCATGGCTGTCACGTCGAGGTTCCAGTCAATTTCGCCGCCGCCCTCAGCACGCTGCAAACCGCCAACGCCAACTACTACACCTGGCACGGGCGCGTGCCTCAGCGCCGCGGCCTGGGCCTCTCGGGCTACCGCTCGCTCTTCCGCACACGCGACGGCTGGGTCGTGCTGATCGCCCTGCCCGGTCAGTGGTCGAAGCTCGCCGGGCTGCTGGAGGAGCACGGCGCGGCCGGCGACCTGGCCGAGGCAGGGTATGACGACGCCGAGCAGCGCCTGGCACGGGCCGAGCACATCAACGAGCTGATCGGGGCTTTTACTTCACGCTTCGGCAAAGAGGAACTGCAAACCCTGACTCAGCGCGCTGGTGTAGCCTGCACGCCCGTGAACAGCGTTGCCGACCTCGCCGCGGACCCGTTTTTGCAGCAGCGCGGCTTCTTCCGGCAGGTAGCGCATCCGGGCTGGGAGCGCACGGTCGCCTATCCGGCGCCACCCTGGCACTTCGGCGAGCGCGCGATCGGCACGCAGCAGCCTGCGCCGGCGACTGGCGCGGACAACCGTGCAATCTGGGTCGAGGAGCTGGGCATGGATGCGGTGACGTTGGCTGAACTCTGCGACGGCGCGGCCGGATGAGCGGGCGGGACGCGGCCTGGCTGCCGCTGCGCGGCGTGCGCGTGCTCGACTTCACCTGGATGATCGCCGGCCCGCTGGGCACGCGGCTGCTCGCCAACTTCGGCGCCGACGTGATCAAGGTCGAGTCCTACAACCGCGTGGACCGCATCCGCGAGACGGGGCCGCATCCGGACGGCCCATGGAGCTACAACGAGGACGGCTCCTTCAACGACGTGAACCTCAACAAACGCAGCCTGCTGCTCAACCTGAATCTGCCCCGCGGGCGGGCGCTCGCGCGGCAGCTCACGGCGGTGGCCGACGTCGTGATGGCCAACTTCACCGGCGACCGGCTGGACCGCTGGGAGCTAGGATTCGCGGACCTCGCAGCCGTGCGCCCGGACATCATCGTGCTCAACATGCCGGTGTTCGAGAGCCAGGGCGAGCGGCGGCGCTGGGGCGGCATCGGCACGCACATCAACGGCCTCGCCGGCATCAGCAGCCTTTCCGGCTACGAGGGCGACCCGCCCTTCGGCCTCGGCCCGCTCTATCCCGACTTCAGCGGCAACCCGTTCCACGCCACCTCGGCGATCCTTGCCGCGCTGATCGAGCGCGACCGCGGCGCCGGCGCCCAGTTCATCGAGATCAGCCAGTACGAATCGACGGCGAGTCTGCTCGGTCCAGCGCTGCTGGCCCACTCCGTCGCAGGCAGCGAGCCGCAACGCCGCGGCAACCACTCCGACCGCGCCTGCCCGCACAACGTCTACCCAGTGCAGGGCGAAGACCGCTGGATCGCGATCGCCGTTGAGAGCGACGGTGAATGGGCGGCGCTGTGCCGGGCGCTGGGCCAGGAGGCATGGTGCACGGACCCACGCTTCGCCTCGTTGCCGGCGCGGCTCGCCAACGAGGCCGCCCTGGACGAGCTGATCGCGGCCGACACGAGCGACTGGACCGCCGCCAGGCTTGCCGCGCATCTGCAAGCGGCCGGCGTGCCCGCCGCGCCGGTCAGCCGACTGGACGAGGTGCTGGCTGACCCGTGGTATCGCCGCGAGTACTTTTACGAGCAGCGTGGGCCGGAAGGCTGTGTCTTCACCACGCACGGCGAACCCATTCGCCCCGCCGGCGAGCAGCAGCCGGCGCTGCGCGCCCCGCTCATGGGCGAACACACCGACACGATCGTACGAGAGCTGCTCGGCCTGGACTCAGCCACGGCCGATGCGCTCTACGCAGACGGCACGCTGGGCTGAAGCGCTGTTACGCCTCTGGCACGAGCGGCAGCGTGATCGTGAAGACGCTGCCTTCGCTGGGTCGCGATTCCACCGCCAGCGTGCCGCCGTGCGCCCGCACGATCTCGTGCGCCACGTAGAGGCCGAGGCCGAAGCCTGTCAGCCCCCGATCCACGTTGCGGGCGCGGTGGAACGGCTCGAAGATCAGCGGCTGATCTTCTGCCGGGATGCCGATGCCCTCGTCGCGCACCGCGAGCGCGGCCGCCCCGTCGCTCTCGGCCACCGTCACTATGATCGGTGAAAGCGGCTTCGAGTATTTGCGCGCGTTGCCGATCAGGTTGGCGAGCACCTGTTCCAGGCGGTCGGCGTCGGCGCTCACCAGTGGTCCCGCCGCGGGCGCAAGCACGGTGATCGGGTGCTCGCTTGTCGCGGCCGCGCGTTCGATCTCGACGGCGCGGCGGACGAACTGCCCGAGGTCCAGCGGCTGCGGCTCGATCACGAACAGGCCACGGGTAAGGCGAGAGGCATCGAGCAGTTCGCCGACCAGCCGCGTCAGCCGCGCCACCTGGCGGATCGCCACCTCCAAGCCGCCGGCGATGCTTTCCGCCGGCGCCTGGCGCTCCAGCCTGCGGCGCGTGACCTCCAGATAGCCCTGCAGCGAGGTGAGCGGCGTGCGCAGCTCGTGCGAGGCCGCGGCGAGGAAGGTGTCGCGCAGCGCGACGGCCCGGCGCAGCTCTTCCTCGACCTGGCGGCTATCTGTAACGTCGTGCAGCACACTGATCACGATCTGGCTCTGGTTGAGCGCATCGTCCACCGGCGTCGAGGCGATCGACACCCAGCGCTCCGTGCCCGTCTGCCGGTTGCGCAGCCCGAGCGTGAGCGGCGGCACCTCCTCGCCGCGCAAGACGCGCCGGCCGGGCAGCAGCTCCGGCGGGAAAGGCTGGCCGGACTCGTCCAGCAGGTCAATGCGGGCCGCGAGATCGCGCGGCCGGGCGGCGATCAGCGCCCGCGTGGATTCGAAGCCGCAGAGCTGCGCCGCCACCCGATTGGCGTAGAGGATGTGGCCGGCGCTGTCCTGCACCATGATGCCGTCGATCAGGTGCTCAAACACCATCGCAAGGCGCATGCGTGCGCCGAGCATCGCCTGTTCGGTGCGGTACGGCTCGCTTGTCTGGCCGAAGGCAGAAAGGGCCAACAGCAGTGCCGGCGCCGCGGGCAAGCCAGCGAGGCCGGCGGCGGTGACATGAACGCCGCACCATGATCCGTCACGCCGGCGCATGCGTATGCTCAGCGCGCGCGTGGCCCCGGCACGGTCCGCCAGGTTGGTCAGGAGGGCCGCAACGCGCTCGCGATCGTCGGAGTGCACGAGCGTCAGCAGCTCCGGTGGAAGCGCGTCCCCGTCGGCGTAACCGAGCAGGCCGCGCGCCGCGGGGCTGCTGACCTGCAGGCGTCCGTCACGATCGAGGACGATCAGTGCCGCCGCAACCTGCCCCGCGGTGGCGAGCGCTGGTGATTCGGACACGATCAGACCCCCGGCACGGCCGCACGGCCCGCACGCAGCATAACGCACCCGGCCGGCGGCAGCGCGGCCAGGCGGATTATGAGCAGTAGCCGGAGATCAACGCGTGCGGGAGGCCAACGGCAGTAACCATTGCGCCGATCCCGCGTTTGAAGCGACGGAGCCTCCGCGAAAGCGCCGTAGCCGTGAAGGAAAGCGTGTGGAGGGAATGCCAGCCTTGATCCTCGTCGTCGATGATGACCCCGACATCCGCGCCCTTGTCCACATGATTCTCGAAGAGGAAGGCTACGTCGTGATGGCCGCCGGCGACGGGCGCGAGGCGCTGGCGCAGGTGCAGCAGCAGCAACCGTCGCTCATCTTGCTCGACCTGAACATGCCGGTGATGTCCGGCTGGGAGCTGCACGACGAGCTGCGTTCCCGCGAGATCGGCGTGCCGGTGGTGTACATGACCGCCGCCCAACGCGCCCGCGCCGAGGCCGAGCTGCACGGCGCCCAGGGCTTTCTCGCCAAGCCCTTCGGCCTGCACGAGCTGCTGCAAACAGTCGAGCAGTTCGTCGCCTGAGGCCCCTTGCCCACGGAGCGGGCTCAGACCGAGCCGGAGCGCCCCAGCCGCGCGCGGAGGTAGAGGCCGTGTTCGGCAATGTAGGCGGCCACGGAATCCGGCACCAGGTAGCGCAGCGAGCGGCCCGCGGCGACCCGGCGGCGCAGATCGGTGGAACTGATCGCCAGCGCCGGCATCTCGATCCGTTCGCAGGCGTCCGCCAGGCCGGGAATCCGCCGATCAAGCGACGCCAGCTCATGCGCCGGCAGCTCCCCGCGCGCGGCCACCGCCAGCTTCGCCAGCCTGACGAGGCGCTGCGGCTGCCACCAGTTGGGCAAGTCCTGCAAGGCGTCGCTGCCCAGGATGAAGTGCAGCGTGACGCCCGCGCCCAGCTCCGCGCGCAGCGCCTCCAGGGTCAACGTCGTGTAGGTGGGGCCAGCCTGCTCCAGCTCCACGGTCGAAACGTCGAACGCCGGGTTGCCGGCCAGGGCCAACCGCACCATCGCCAGGCGGTGCGCGATCGGCGTGATACGGCGGCCCGACTTGCGCCAGGGGCGCGGAGCCGGCACAAACAGCACCCGCTGCAGGCCAAGCTGCTCGCGCGCCTCTTCCGCCAGGCGCAGATGCGCCAGGTGAATCGGGTCGAAAGTGCCGCCCAGCACGCCGATCTGCAGACGCTGCCCGCTCATCTCTTGCAGCTTAGTGGCGAATCGGCGCTGACAATAGCGCGCGGCTTGCCGCCCGGCGGCGCGGCGGCTAGGGTATGCGGGGCGCAAGAACCGTACGCGGCTCGCGGGAGGAACACACGATGGCGGAGCGGGCGCGGCCCTTCTGGAACAGCGAGCCGGCGAAAGGCCCCGCTGGCACGTTCCACGTCGTCGTCACGCGACTGCCGGCCGGCCTCGGCGGCCGCCGCGACCTCTACTCCGCGACGCTCTTCCGCAAAACTGAGACCGGAGAGGAGGCGGTCGAAACCGATTTCTGGCAGCATTCGGCCCCGCCGCACGACGCCGACAAGCTCGCCTTTCGCGAGCGGGCGCGACGCGCCGCCGCGCAGACCGCGGCGGCAGGCTGAAGCGCAGATGCCCGCGCCTCCACGACCCTTGCAACGATCGCGGTGGGCCAATCGTCCTCTGAGCAGGATTGGCCGCCTAGCGAGGGAGCGCGAGCGATGCGAATCGATGGCCGGCGCCGGCTGCTCAGCCGCATTTTCCTGTTCGTGGGAGCGTTATCGCTGGGGTTGGTGTTGCCCGCCGCCGGTGCGGGCAGGGCGGCGCCCGCGGCTGGAACGCTGCACACGCTCACGCTCGCGGACAACGGCGCCACCGTCGGCGTGGCACTCGGCGACCGCATCGAGCTACGGCTGGACGTTAACTTGAACTGGACCGTGTCCGTGACCGATACGACCGTGCTGCGCCGGCCGCCGGGAATCGCCCTGGTGCGCGAAGTACAGGGGCTGTGGGACGCGATTGCGCCGGGCAGCGCGACGATCAACGCTACCGGCGATGCGCCGTGCCGTATGTCGAGACCTGCCTGCACCGTGCCCTCGCTGCTCTTCAGCGCGACGATCACCGTCGGCGGCGCGCCGCCGCCGCAGCCCGGCGGCGGTACGGCGACCTATCCCCCCGGCTGGAACATCGTCGGCGCGCCCGACGGCACCATCTTGCCCGTGGACGCCTGGACCTGGGACCCGCTGCGCGGCCAGTACAGCAGCCTGCCCGCCGGCACGCCTCTCCTGGGCGGGCATGGCTACTGGGCCTATTTCACCGCGCCGCAGAACGTGCCGCTGGCCCCGGGCGGCGCCGGCTCTGCACAGATTGCGGCGCCGGCCGGAGATTGGGTGCTGATCGGCGATCCCAGCGCCGCCAGCGGCGCCACGATCGCCGGCGCGGACGCGGTGTATACCTACGACCCGGCCGCCGGCGTCTACAATCTGGCGAACTCGTTGGGGCCGGGCGGCGGCGCCTGGGCCATCTCTGCCGCGGGCGGGACGTTCGTGATCGCGGCGCAGCCGCCCGCGCCGCCGCCGAATCCACGGGCGGGCGGCGTGGCGCCGCACCAGGGCCAGTCACCCGCCGCACAGGAGGCTCGATGAGGCAGGGCGCGCCCACTCACACGGGCCGGCCGGAGGTAAAGCACGGGGGCAGGACGCCCGACAATGGCACGCGCGCCCCGCCCCATGGCGCCTCGTGCACGCCTGAACCGGCGGCCGAGGCGTTATGCAATAAAGAATCTTCTCAAGTTTTTCTGAAATGGGCCCGAAGTAGTAGCGCTCCCGATAGTCCGTGCGTTACACTTCCGGCGAGTTCTCGGAGGTGATCCCGATGAGGAAAGCACTGGCATGGCTCACGCAGCACCGGCGCGTTTCGATCGCCGGAGCAGCAGTGGTGGCGATCGGAGCCACGGCGCTGATTGGCGGCCGCCTGAACAGCGTGAACGGCCAGACGTGCGGCACGGTCAACGTTCCTTGTATCGTCATCGCTCCCACCGTAGTGACGACGACGACGGCAACGGCGACCACCACGACGACGACCACGACGGCCGCCACGCAGCCGACGACGGTGCCTACCAGCACCACGGCGCCCAGCAACCCGCCGCCGCCGCCCCCACCGCCCACGCGGGTGACCACGCCGCCACCGCCGCCCTCACGGACGACGACGCCTACCGTCAACCTGCCGGCAAGCGCCACGCCGGTGAGGCAGGGCGCCGTCGCGCAGAAGCCGGCGGCCGCAGCTCCGGCGCCGCGTGTTGCGGTCGCCCTGCCGAACACCGGCTCCGGCACCGAGAGCGGCGCCGCTGCCGACCTTGCCCTGCCGCTTGCGCTCATCGCCCTCAGCCTCGGCGGCGCCGGCATCGTGGCTCTGCGTCGCGCCTCCCGCTAACGGGCGCCCGTAGACCGAACAACCCCAACCCTTCGCGTGGACCCACCGCCGCTCGGATGAGCGGCGGTGGGTTGGCGCGCCTGAATCGCGGGCGGACGGCCGTGACCAAGCGACGGGCGAGCACCGGCGGCGCCGGCCTCAGGGCGAGTCCAGCAGCTCCACCGCGTCGCCGCACTCGACCACGCCGGGGCGCAACACCGAAGCGTAGACGCCGACGCAGTTCGCGTGCGAGCCTGCCACGGTGCGCAGCACGGCCGGATCCGGTTCGGCGCTGTCCGGATCGAGATTGATCATCATGCAGCGCTGGTCCGGCTCGGTGACGGCCAAGCGCAGATCCGGCCCCACCCCGAGGATCCGCCCGACCCACTCGCTCTCCGGCACCGCCGCGCCATCCGGCTCGAGGTAGAAGTTGGCGCGGAAGCGGCGCGGATCGAGCGCGGCGCCACGCTCGGCCGCCAGCCGCCGTGCCATGCCGAGATCGAAGATGGATACCTGCGCCACGTCGAAGCTGCCGCGGTAGTCGCGCAGCAAGAAGAGCGGCCCGCCGTAGGCGTGTTCCAACTCGCGGCGCAATTCGTCCCCGACCACCGGCAGGTCGCGGCCGTCCGGCGTGCGCACCAGGAGCGCCGGCTCGCGTCCGCGGCCATCGAAGCCGTCGGCGTAGCGCGGCTGATGCAGCAGCAGGCCGGCCAGCTCGCGGCCGGTCAGCCAGGGAAACTGGCTGCGCGACCCTGCCTGCACGAAGGCATACCTCCGGTCGCCCGGAAGACCTTGCAGCCCCACCGGGGTTTGCGCCAGCTCCTCGCCGCGCATCGATTTCACCGGATAGCGAAAGATCCGCGCCACCATGCCGATTCGCATCGCCAGCTCCTTCGCCGCGATCTGTGCCTACGGTAGCAGACCGGCGGCCGGCTGGCGGCGCCCCGGTGTTGCGCCAGGACCAGGATGCAGGCCGGCCGCGGCGAGGTGTGTGCCGCGCCCCGCGGCTGAAACACTACTCGAAGACGCCCGCGGCCGTGAGATCGGCGATCGCGTCGTCGTCGAGGCCAAGGATCTCGTGGCAGATGGCGTGCGTATGCTGGCCGAGCGCCGGGCCGGCGCGGCGCGGCCGCGCGGGCGTCTCCGACAGCTTCCAGGCCGGCGCGTCGTAGGCGTGCGGCCCCATCACCGCGTGATCAAGCGTCCACCAGTGGCCGCGGTGAAGAAGCTGCGGGTCGCTGAACAGCTCTTCGCAGGTCTGCACCGCGCCGGCGGGCACGCCGGCGGCCTGCAGCGCCGCCATCGCCTCGTGGGGCGTGCGCCCGAGCGTCCAGGCCGCGATCGCAGCCGCGATCTCGTCGGCGCGGGCACGCCGGCCGGCCTCGTCCTGCAACGCCTCGGCCCGCGCCCAATCCGCGCGGCCGATCGCACGCGCGAGCGCCGCCCATTCGCCCGCATCACGCACGGCGATCGCCACCCAGCGATCCGCGGCCGTGTCATCGCCCGCGCAGGGGAAGACGCCGTGCGGTGTCAGTTCCGCGTCGTCGTTGCCGCCGCGCCGCAGCGCCTGGCCGTTAGCGCCGTAATCGAGCAGCGCCGGCCCCAGGATCTGCATCGCCGCTTCCACCTGCGACTCATCCAAGAACTGGCCCTCGCCGGTGCGGTCGCGATAGTCGAGCGCCGCTACCAGCGCCGTGTACAAGAACCAGGGCGCGACGAAGTCGGTGTAGGCCCCGAAGATGCCGGCGGGGGGGCGATCGGGCCAACCGGTGAGCGCGTGGAAACCGGCGGTGGAGGCGCCGTGCTGGCCATAGCCGCCGAAGTCGCGGTACGGCCCCGTCTGGCCCATCTGCGTCGTGCTGTACATCAAGATCTCCGGCTTCACCCGGCGCAGATCCTCGTAGCCCAACCCCAGCTTCGCCAGCGAGCCGGGCGTCATACTGTCCGTGACGATGTCCGCCCAGCGCACGAGGTGCAACGCCAGCTCGCGCGCCCGCGGCAGGCGCAGATTGAGCGCCAGGCCCAGCTTGTTGGTGTTGTACACCGCGCCAAAGGCGCTGCGGTCGAGGCCGGGCTGGCCGTCGCGGAAGGGCGGCGCCAGCCGCAACGTATCGGGCCGCGTGCTCGACTCGACGCGTATCACCGTGGCGCCGAAGTCGGCCAGGTGCCGCGCAATGATCGGCCCGACGCCCACCCAGGCGAAGTCGACAACCTTGACGCCCGCGAAGGGCATGCCGTCCGGTGGCGCGAACAACGAAGCTTCGGACATCAGAACCCTATCCTCGGAAGCGTGCCGCCGCCCACGAACGACGCCTCACACGATGCCCGCCGCGCACAGGTCGCGCAGCTCGCCGTCGCCGAGGCCGAGCAGGCCGCCGTAGACTTCGCCGTTCTGCTGACCGGGCAGCGGCGCCGGCCGCGGCGCCGTCCAGGGCGTGCGCGAGAGCCGCACCGGCGCGCCGGGAAAGCGCAGCGTGGCGCCGAGATAGTCGTGCGGGACGTCCATCCAGTACTCACGGGCGGCGAGCTGCGGGCTCGCGGCCACATCGGGAATCTCGTTCACGGCTGCGAGCTGGATCGACCGCGCCAGGCTGCCCTCAAACAGCTCGCGCTTACTCTTGCCGGCGAAGAAGGCGAGGAAGGGCACGCTCAGCCGATCGTACGTCTGCTGGTCCATCGCCGCGGCGCTGAGCTGCGGCCAGTCAACCTCCGTGGGAGCGTCGGCCATGCCCTCGTCGGCCATCCAGCGCACCAGCGCCCGTGTCGAGGCCAAAGTGCCCGCCGCCTGCCCGCCGCTCAGCGACCAGAGTACAAAGCCGTCCTTGCAGGGCCAGAGCACCCGATGCACGAGCGTGCTGCCGTCGAGGCGATGGGCGGTGCGCACAGCGCCGCCGCGCTGCGAGTTGACGTGAGAGATATCCCAGACCTGCGCGGCGATCATCAGCGTCCAGGTGACGCACTCCTGCGCGGCGATGTCCACCACCTGGCCGCGGCCGCTGCGCTGCCGTGCGTAGTGCGCGGTCAGAGCGCCAGCCGCGGCATGTACGCCGGCCAGCAACTCGGTCTGCGGCGCCGTGGGCCGCGTGGGGGCGCGGTCGTCGTCGCCGTCCAGGTAGAGCTGGCCACCCAGCGCCCAGGCGATGAGATCCGTGGCCTGGAAGTCGCGGTACGGGCCGCTCTGGCCAAATGGACTGATATGCACGATCACCAGCGCTGGATTCACGGCCAACAACGACTCGTCGGCAAGGCCGAGCGCCGCGAGCCTGCCCGGCGGCAGCGACTCGAAGAGGAAGTCGGAGACGGCGGCGAGGCGCAGCAGCAGCTCGCGCCCGCGCGCGGCCTCGAGATCGAGCGTGACTCCGCGCTTGCCGGCGTTGGCGAAGATCCACGACAGGCTGCGCTGCGGATGCGGCGTGTTCTGGAAGAAGGGCCCGTGCGCCCGCGCTGGGTCGCCGCCCGGCTGCTCGATCTTGATCACGTCGGCGCCGAGGCCGGCGAGCACGCGACCGCCCAGCGCGCCCAGCGCCCCGGTCAGATCCAGCGCCCGAAACGGCGTGAGCGCGGCCGGCGTTTCGCTCATCGCGCGTTCACCTGGCGGAAGGCAGCGGCCAATGTATGCCGCCTGCTCATTCGACGACGCGCCACTGCACGAGCGTGAAGTCTTCGTCCGGGTGGTCCTCGAACACGGCCTCGACCGCGCCGCCGATCTCGACCTGCTGCATCGGGTCGCCGAGCAGGTTGCCGACCATGCGCACGTTGTCCGCGTCCGGCAGCTCGACCAGCACGACGAGATAGGGGCAGGCTTCTCTGAGGGCGGGGTGCACCGGGTGCCAGACGCGCTCCCAGCTGAAGATGCGGCCACGCCCCGAGACGCGCTCCCAGCGCAGATCGAAGGAGCGGCAGCGGTAGCAGATGAACTCCGGTCCCCACTGGAAGCCGTTGCAGGCGTTGCAGCGCTGCACCAGCAGCTCATGCCGGTTGGTAGCCTCCCAGTACGGCGCGTCCAGCCCGTCGGGCGAAGGCCGCGGCGCCGGCAGCCCCGCCGGCAAATACGCTTCCCGAACCGTGTCCGTGGTCATGAGTACTTCCTTATGTCTCCTGAACTCATCGCGCATCACCGCGCCACGAGTCGCGCCCGCCGGCGCAAAGGACGCATATCACGCGCCCCGACAGTTGTCCGCTAACCCGACGCCCTTCAGAACGCTCTACGCCGGATCGCCCTTCTCCTTCTCCCAGGATTGGGAGAGGGAGAAGGGCCGTCGAACCGACGTGAGGATGAGGGCCGCTCCCCCTCACGCCCGCAGGATCAGGCTGCTTACCGGCGAGACCATCGGCCCGGAGGCGACGAGCGAGATCTGGCAGTTCGGCACCTGGCAGGTCGAGGTGCCGCGGATCTGCCGCACCGCCTCGGTGATCAGCTCCAGGCCGTGCATGTAGCACTCGGCTAAATTCCCGCCGCTGGTGTTGATCGGCAGCTTGCCGTTGGGCCAGGTCAGGTTCTCCACCGTGCAGAACTCGTTCGCCTCGTCTGGCGAGCAGAAGCCGTGCTCCACCAGGCTCATCAGCACACCGCCGGTGAAGTTCTCGTACACCTGCGCCACCTGCACGTCCTTGGGCTCGATGCCGGCCAGCTGGTAGAGCAGCGGCGCCACACCCTTGAAGTTGCTGGTGCCGTAGTCGGGCGCATTGTGTGCCGCCGCCCCCTGGCGGAAGAACGAGCCCTGCGCGGCCGCCATGATGATCGCCGGTTTGTGCTTGAGGTCGCGGGCACGCTCGGGCGTGGTGATCACCACGGCGGCGGCGCCGTCGTTCTCCTGGCAGCAGTCGAACAGG
>Ga0070730_10000751_pt1 | contig 34935 bp, 29 predicted proteins | sample Coa_R1_3_FD_66447 | JGI IMG/M metagenome (GOLD analysis project Ga0070730, IMG submission 66447) | Surface soil microbial communities from Centralia Pennsylvania, which are recovering from an underground coalmine fire - Coalmine... | ecosystem: Environmental > Terrestrial > Soil > Unclassified ...
CTCGAACGCACCGCCGCACTTGACGGCTGGCTCTGGCACTACAACCATCGACGACGACACGCAGCCCTCGGCCACCAACCACCGGCCAGCAGAACCAACCTGCTCGGGTCCTACAGCTAGTGGTCACTCCGGCAAGTAGCAGCACCCGAGCAACCACTAGGGAAGCGCTTCGGCGATCTCCTCGCGCGGCTCGTCCGAGCTAAGCCGCTCGCGCACCGCGGAGACGATCCACTCGAGTCGACGTAAGACGAGCGAGTCGCGCCGTTCGGCCTCGAGTCTCCGACGGGTGCGCGCGAACCCGCGGTCGATGTATCGCAGGGGCGCGAGCGGCGCGTCGGGGTAGAGCCGCCGCAGCGCACGTTCGAGCGGATCTTGGTCGAGGACCGCATCCCCGTACTCGACGTCCTCGCCGGGCAGCGCGTCGAGCACCGCGTCGGCGCGAACGAGCCCCTCGACCAGCGCCCACGGATGGGCGTCGAACAGGCTTGCCGCACGCGCCGGATACAACCACTCGCGCTTCAGCATCGTGTACGCGACCTCCGCGACGTTCCGGCGCACCTTCAAGACCTTGAAGTCGCCGAGGCCCTCCCAGCCGCCGATCACGAACGGCTGCACGACGTCCTTGTAGGCGAAGCCCTGTCGCTCGGCGGTCCGATCGAGGTAGCTCGTCATGCCCGCGAAGACCTCCGGAGCCGAGCCGAGCAGCGTGAATCGCTCGTCGGCGGGAGCCAGGGACTCCAGCCGCCGCGGCACCCGGTCGCGGTTGAGGATCTCGCCGTCGCTCGTCCAGCTCGGCTCCGCGAGTCCGATCGCGTGCGCCGCGGCGACGTACAACAGGCTCGAGAGCGAGCGCGGGAGGGAGACGACGAAGAGCGAGCTGAGCGCCTCCGCTCGCGTCCCGCTGTCCCGCCTGAGCAGTCGGAGCCTGTTCACGGGGGCCAGCCTACGGACGGTCGGCGGCCGATTCATGTGAGCAAGATGTGAATGAGCGCGTCAGCGGAGCGCGGGAATGCCGTCGAGGTCGAACGTCGGCTCCGTGCATTCGGACGACCGTACGTTCCCCCCTCTTTGCCTCAGCCTCGCGAACGCGGCGGGCAGGAGCTGAACGCGATTGTCGCAGTCGGAGCCGCACTCGCAGAGGAACTCGCCGGGCAGATCCGGCTCGGCGGCCGAGAGCAGCTCGTAGATCCTGTCGTTGACCTCGCGGAAGAGCCAGGTGCGCTGGCCGGGACTCATGCCTGGAGCATGCTCGTCCGGAGCGATGCAGAGGAAGCGGAAGCACTCGGGCTTACCGACGTTTTACGGAGGGTGGTCGCGCGTTGCAACACGCTCGCCACGACCGTTAGGATCGCTCGAAAGGAGGCAGAGATGGGATTGAGGATCGGCGACATCGCACCTGACTTCGAGGCTCAGACGACCGAGGGGTCGATCAACTTCCACGACTGGATCGGCGATTCCTGGGCGGTGCTGTTCTCGCACCCGAAGGACTTCACGCCGGTGTGCACGACGGAGCTCGGCTACATGGCTTCGATCAAACCGGAGTTCGATCGGCGCAACGCCAAGATCATCGGTCTCTCGGTCGATCCGGTCGACAAGCACGAGGGCTGGTCGGACGACATCGAGGAGACGCAGGGCGCGAGGCCCAACTACCCGATGATCGGCGACTCCGACTTCGCGGTCTCGAAGGCGTACGGGATGCTCGGCGGCGACGTCTCCGGCGACCCGGCCGACCGCACGGCGGCGGACAACCAGACGGTCCGCAACGTGTTCGTGATCGGACCGGACAAGAAGATCAAGCTGATCCTCGTCTATCCGATGACGACCGGCCGCAACTTCGACGAGGTGTTGCGCGTGATCGACTCGCTGCAGCTCACGGCAAGCCACAAGGTCTCGACGCCGGCCCAGTGGCAGACGGGCGAGGACGTGATCATCGCGGGCTCGGTCTCGAACGACGAGGCGAAGGAGCTGTTCGGAGCGTGGGAGGAGCCGAAGCCGTACATCCGGATCGTCCCGGACCCGTCCAAGGTGCCCGCCGGGGCGTAACCCCTTCCGTTCGACGTGCGCGTCGTCCCGGCTCTCGTCGGGCCGGCCGGCGAGTGGCTGCAGCTACATCGCGACAAGATGTGAATCCCCTGTCCGATGCATTGACGAGGCTAGTGGTGAGGAATCAACGTCGCTGCATTGCCGTCAACCCGAGGAGGGGAACATGTCGAAGCGCCAATTTCGAGCGCCGAGTCCGGCGTTTGTCATCTCGCTGATCGCGCTATTCGTCGCGCTGGGCGGGACGTCGCTCGCCGCGAGCAAGATCATTGCCACGAAGCACAAGGATGCAAAGGCGGACACGACGCTCGTCAAGAAGCTCGCGCCGACGTTGAGCGTGAAGCATGCGAAGACCGCGGCGAGCGCCACGAACGCGACCAACGCCACTCACGCGACAAGCGCCGATTCGGCCACAAACGCGACCAACGCCACCAATGCGACCAACGCCACTCACGCGACAAGCGCCGATTCGGCCACAAACGCGACCAACGCCACGAACGCCACCAACGCCACCAACGCCACGACAGCTTCTTCACCAGGGACGCTTGCCAGCGGCAAGACGGAGGAGGGAGCGTTCGGATTCGGGGCGGCCGGGGCGTCCGACGTGTTCGGTCAGATCTCCTTCCCGTTCCCGCTGTCGGCGGCGCCGACGCTCCACATCGTTCCCAACGGTGGGCCCACGCCCACGGGTTGCACGGGAAGCGTGACCAACCCTGGCGCGACGGCGGGCAATCTCTGCGTCTTCGTGGGCTACACAGAGGGCGGATTGACCCTCCAGAACGCTTGGAACCCGGTCAACGGCGTCCACGGAGGTGCCACCCTCGGCGTCACGCTCTGGGCCAACGGCGGCGGTAGCGGCAACAACGATATTTCAGGCACCTGGGCGGTCACGGCTCCGTGACCTGATCCCCGTCGGTCGCACGCCGGGTAGCGCGAGCGAGGCGCTACCCGGCTGGACCGCACCACACCGTTACCCCGTCCGGGGGACGCCTGCCCGCGTGATCGGGCCGATTCCCTGTGTGTGTCTGCGGTCCCGGTGGATTTCCGAGGCGACGACGGGCGCCCGTCCTCGGACGAGGTCGCTCGCCGCTATCGAACGCTGATCGAGCATCTCCCGCTCGTCGTCTATGTCGACGCGCTCGACGAGGTCAGCTCGAACATCTTCACCAGCCGGCAGATCGAGCCGCTCCTCGGCTACAGCGTCGACGAGTGGGCGGCCGAAGCCGACCTCTTCGCAAAGCTGCTGCACCCCGAGGATCGTGAGCGCGTGCTTGCGGCGCACGCCGAGATCCACAAGACCCACGAGCCGCTCAGCCTCGAGTACCGGCTCATCGCCCGTGACGGGCGCGTCGTCTGGCTCCGCGACGAGGGCGTCGTCGTGCTCGACGAGGAGGGCAAGCCGCTCCATCTGCAGGGGTATCTCCTCGACATCACGCGTGAGCGCGAAGCGGAGCAGCAACTCCGGCAGCTCGCGCTCTACGACCCGCTGACCGGCCTCGCCAACCGCGCCTTCTTCCACGAGCTGCTCCGCCACGCCATCCAGCTCCGCCGCGACGCCGGAGAAGCGACCGGGCTCCTGTACATCGACCTCGACGGCTTCAAGAGCATCAACGACCGCTGGGGACACGACCTCGGCGACGAGGTGCTGCACGAGATCGGACGCAGGATCGAGCGGTCGGTGCGTCCGGGCGACACGGCCGCCCGGCTCGGCGGCGACGAGTTCGCAGTCGTCCTGACCGAGCCCCTCACCGCCGAGGACGCAGTGGGGGTCGCAGCGCGTCTGCTCAAGGAGATCGCGAAGCCGCTGGAGAGCGGATCGGGCTTCCTCCACACGACCGCGAGCATCGGCATTGCCTTCGGGGACAACGACGAGGGGCTGCTCAAAGAGGCCGACATCGCGATGTACCGCGCGAAGAGCCATTCCGACCTCGGCTACGCCTTCTTCGACGCACACCTCGACCGGGTCGCCCTCGAGCGCTCCGAACGCATCGTCGAGCTCCGCGAAGGCATCTCCCGCCAGGAGTTCCGGCTCGACTACCAGGCCGTCGTCGATCTCGACCGCAACGAGATCACCGGCTACGAGGCACTCGTCCGCTGGGAGCATCCGACCGCCGGCGAGCTTGCGCCGGCCGAGTTCATCGCGCTCGCGGAGGACACGGGGCTCATCGTGGCGCTGGGCGAGTGGGTTCTGACCGAGGCGTGCAAGGAAGCGATGCGCCTGCACCGCCTCCACGGCCGCCCCATCCAGATGTCCGTCAACGTCTCGGCGCGCCAGCTCCACCACCCGGACTTCCTCCGCCACATCGAACGCGCACTCGACTCGTCGGCGCTGATGCCGAAGCTGCTCACGCTCGAGCTCACGGAGAGCACGCTGCTCTCCTCCGACGACCGGATCGCCGAGACGCTCCAGGCGATCAAGGACCTCGGCGTCGTCCTCGCGCTCGACGATTTCGGGACGGGCTACGCGTCGCTCTCGTATCTCCGGCAGTTCCCGATCGACGTCGTGAAGATCGACCGCAGCTTCCTGGCGAACGCCGACAGGCAGAACGGCGACCTCGTGCTTCTCAAGGGCATCATCGACCTGGGCCACGCTCTGGAGCTCAACCTCGTCGCCGAGGGAATCGAGACCTCCGAGCAGCACACGATCGTCCGGCAGCTGGGCTGCCATCAGGCTCAGGGCTTCTACTTCGGCCGGCCCTCGCACCCGGCCCAGCTCAGCCCCCCCATCGTCTAGCCGGCTAGCGCGACTTCCCCTCCGGGTAGCGCTCGAGCCCGTCGTCCGGGATCGGCTCCCACTCGCACGCATAGTCGACGAACGTGTGCCACTGCGGACGTATGCCGTGGCCCGGGTCGAAGAGCCCGAGACGGACGCTTCCGATCTCGTTCGTGTCGGGATCCTTGCTCCAGAGTGCGCTGCCGCATGCTGAGCAGAAGCACTTCGGCCAACCGTCGCCCGGTCTGTACTCCCGGACAAGCTCCTCGCCCGCCAGCAGCGTGACAGCTCCGGCCGCGACCCGCGCCTGGGCCGAGGCCGCCGCGCCGGTCCGGCGCTGGCACCGCGTGCAGTGGCAATAGCCCGCGCTCAGCGGCTCGTCGGTGAGCTCGAAGCGCACGCCGCCGCACATGCAGTGCCCGCTGTAGGGAGGCCCGGCCACCGCGGTCAGCTCAGCAGCGGCGACGGTGGAATGCGGGTCTCGCCCGTGACTCCGTCCATCGCGAGCGCGACATCGTCCACGTAGCACCAGCTCCACCGCTCGCCCGGCTCGAGCGACCGGATGATCGGATGTCTCGTGGAGTGGTGATGCGCGGTGGCATGGCGTTTCGGCGAGTCGTCGCAGCAGCCGACGTGACCGCAGGTGAGGCAGATACGCAGGTGGAGCCACTTGCCACCGGTCGCGAGACAGTCCTCGCAGCCCTCCACCTCGGCGGGCAACTCGAGCACGTGAACCTCGTCGAGATGCGTGCACGCGCTCATCCGACTTCCACCGGCTCGGCCGCGAGCTCCGCTAGCCGGGCCAGCTGTGAGGGAGAGAGCGTCGGGGTCGCAGAGCCGACCATCGGCCGAGCGTACCGTCGCACCGTCACTCCGCGTCGTCCGCCGGCGGCTTCCGACCCCCTCCAGCCGATGGCCGTCCGAGTGCCGCCTTCCTGGAGATCGCCGACCGGCGGAGCGCGGAGTGGAGGGCCGCCGGCCCCGCGGCCCTCCAGATCGTGTTTTGCGTCAGTCCCGCCGGGCTGTCTTACGACTCTCGGCTAGGGGTTCCCCGTCACTGGGGCGAGATCGAAGTCACCGGTCCGTGACCTCGATTTCGCGAAGGACCGAGCTAAGGTGCGTCGGTGGCAACGGTCCGCGCCCGCAAGCGCACTGCGACGGCCGCCGAGCGGCTGATCAACCGCGAGCTCTCCTTCCTCGACTACGACGGTCGACTCCTCGAGCTGGCGCACGACCCGACGCTGCCGCTGCTCGAGCGCGTCTTCTTCCTGAAAGTCTCGGCGGAGATGCTCGACGAGTTCTTCATGGTCCGGCTCGCAGGGCTGGCCGGACAAGCGGCGGCCGGGGTGAGCAGGCGGCTGCCGGACGGCCGCACTCCGCAGCAGACGCTGGACGACGCGCGCGAGCACGTCGTCAGCCTGTATCGCAGCCAGGCCGACCTGTGGCGGACACAGCTCTGCCCGGCGCTGGCAGAGGAAGGAATCGTCGTCTCGAACGTCGAGGACCTCGAACCCGCGGAGCTGACGGAGCTCGACGAGCGGTTCGAGCGCGAGATCTTCCCGGTCCTGACACCGCTCGCGGTCGGTCCCGGGCAGCCGTTCCCGTACATCTCGGCGCTCTCGATCAGCCTCGGTCTCTTCGTCGCGGATCCGGAGACGGGCGAGGAGCGATTCGCAAGGGTCAAGGTTCCCGAGGGCCTGCCGCGGTTCTTCTCCCTCGGAGCGCGCGGCCGCTTCGTCCCACTGGAGCGCGTGCTCTCGCACTACTTGCCCGACCTCTTCCCCGGCATGGAGATCCTCGAGCGCTCGCTCTTCCGCGTCACACGCGACGGCGATCTCGAGGTCTCGGACGAGGCCGACGACCTGCTCGAGGCGGTCGAGCTCGAGCTGCGCCGCGCGCGTTTCGGCGAGGTGACCCGGCTCGAGGTCTCGCAGTCGATGTCGCAGGCGATGCGCGAGCGTCTGCAGCACGGGTTGCGCGTCGCCGACGAGCTCGTCTATCCGCTCGACGGGATGCTCGACATGGCAGAGCTCGGCGAGCTTTCGCGGCTCGACCGCCCCGACCTCAAGAACGAGCCCTGGCTTCCGGTGTCCCGGCCGCCGTGGAACTCGATCGAAACGGCGGCCGAGCAGTTCGCGACGATCCGCTCGGGCGATCTCGTCGTCCATCACCCGTACGACTCGTTCGCGGGCAGCTTCGAGTCATACGTCGATCGCGCGGCTGCCGATCCCGAGGTGATTGCGATCAAGTCGACGGTGTACCGCACGAGCGACGACACGCCGCTCGTGCCGGCGCTGATCGACGCGACCGAGCGCGGCAAGCAGGCCGTGTGCCTCGTCGAGATCAAGGCGCGCGGCGACGAGCGCCGCAACATCGAATGGTCGCGATCGCTCGAGCAGGCGGGCGTCCACATCGTCTACGGCTTCCCGGGCCTCAAGATCCACGCGAAGACGACGCTCGTCGTCCGGCGCGAGGCGGGTCGGCTTCGCCGCTACGTGCATCTCGGCACGGGCAACTACAACGCCGTCACCGCCAGGCACTACGAGGATCTCGGCCTCTTCACCGCCGACGAGGACATCGCCGCCGACGTCGCCGACCTCTTCAACCACCTGACCGGATTCGGCCGCCCGGCCCACTTCCGCAAGATCCTCGTCGCACCGTTCACGCTTCGCGAGCGTCTCGTCGAGGAGATCCGCCTCGTCGCGGAGGCGGCCGCCACAGGCAAGAAGGCGCGGATCCGGATCAAGGTGAACGGACTGACGCACCCGCAGGTGATCGACGAGCTCTATGCGGCTTCCGAGGTCGGGGCGAAGATCGAGCTCCTCGTGAGGGGTGTGTGCTCCCTCCGACCGGGCGTACCCGGACTGAGCGAGAACATCCGCGTGCGGAGCGTCCTCGGCCGGTTTCTCGAGCACAGCCGGCTCTTCAGCTTCGACGCAGCAGACCGAACGTCGGTCTTCATGGGGAGCGCAGACTTGATGCCTCGCAATCTCGACCACCGCGTCGAGGTCGTGACACCGGTCGAGGACGTCGCCATCCAGGCCGAGCTCGCTTCCACCTTCGAGGCGCTCTGGCGCGACACGGCCAGCTCCTTCGAGCTCGACCCGACCGGCGCGTGGCAGCGCGTCCACCCGAAGAAGGACGAGCGGGCGCGGTCGGGGCAGCAGACCCTGATGAGGCGCGCTCGGCGCCGGCTCTCGCTCGCTCGCGCTCGCTAGTCACCGGCTCAATCGTCGCCGTTCTGTCACAGGATCGTCACCGGAGTGTTGTTTCGGCCTCCGACGGCGGACCTAGGATTTAGCGGAGATGCGTATCGGGGTTATCGACGTGGGGTCGAACACCACGCGCCTGCTCGTCGCCGAGGCCTGTCGTGACGGGCTCGTTCCGGTCGACAAGGCGAAGGTCCGGCTCTCGCTCGGCGGGGAGATCGAGCGCTACGGCGCCGTGTCCGCAGTTCATCTCGCTGCCGCTGCGAAAGCGGTCCGCGAGATGGCGCTCACCGCGCGGCGCAGGCGCGCCGCTTCGCTCGACGTCTTCCTGACGGCGCCCGGCCGCCAGGCCGGCAACGCCGACGAGCTCGTTGCCGCGCTATCGCGGGCGGCAGGCGTGAAGGCACGCGTGCTCACGAAGGACGAGGAAGGGACACTCGCATACCGCGGCGCAGTTCTCACGGCCGAAATCTCCCTCCCGTCGCGCATCGCGGTCTGCGACATCGGCGGTGCCTCGACCGAGGTCGCCGTGGGCAGGCCCGGCAGCGAGCCCGACTGGATCGAATCGGTCGACCTCGGCTCCGTCCGCCTCACGACCCGGGCGGGCGACATGGAGGCGGAGACGAGCGACGCGTTCGCGCGTCTCGAGCCGCCCGCTGTCGACGCAGCCCTCGTCGTCGGCGGCAGCGCCCGCGCGACGCGGAGGCTCGTCGGCGCAGAGCTCGGCGACGCGGAGCTGGCCGACGCGCTAAGACTCGTGGAGAAGCACTCGCCGCGCGAGATCGCCCGACGCTTCGGCATCGACCGAGCCCGTGCCGAGATCCTTCCGGCCGGTGTGATCCTGCTCGCCGAGGTGCAGCGCAGGCTCGGCGTGCCGCTCCTGCAGGTCTGCAGCGGCGGCATCCGCGAGGGCGCCGTCCTCGCCTCGCTGGACGCGCTCGCCGCCTAGTGGTCACTAGATCTCGCGGATCACCTCGCCGGCCCGCAGCTCGACGGCGGCGGCCTTCTTCAAGCGGCGGCCGATGAACTCGCCGACGACGTCGCCGTGAGTGCAGGAGACGATCCCCGCTTCCTGGACGAGCGCGAACGCCGCCTGGCCCGCACCTTCGGCCAGGCGCTCGTCGAGTTCGACCTCCAGCCCCGCGCTTGGGCCGTCACAGCAGCTCCAGCAGCGGCAGGTCGCGCGGCCAGCTGAGGGTCTCCGCGGCGCGCTCCGGAGTCTCCCAGCGGATCTCGTCCACCTCGTCGTGGGCCGAGAAGCCGCCGGACACCGCCCGCATGCGCCAGTAGCGCACGACCTTCGGCCGACCCATGCCGTCGACGTAGCTCGTTCGACCGGCCTCGCCGAGCAGCTCGCAGCGAAAGCCGGTCTCCTCCTCGACCTCGCGCAGAGCGCACACCTCGTCGGGCTCGCCGTCGTGGCACTTCCCCTTCGGGAAGCTCCAGTCGTCGTACCTCGGACGGTGGACGAGGAGCACGCGTCCATCGCGCACGACCAGCCCACCGGCGGCGCGGACGACCGTCATGCGCCAACGATACGACTAGCGCAGGAGCTCTGCGAGCCGCTGCCGCGTCTGCTCGGCTTCCAGCTCGAGGCCGGGCGCGGTGGCGCCTGCGGCCTCGAGCAGAAGCTGCTGCCGTCGCTGCGCGTCGATCTCGCTGAGGAGATCGTCGATCCGCTGGCGGCGCAGCGCGCGATCGTCGCGGCCGGTCACGCCGCCTCCCCGAGCTCGACCGGCCCGGCTTGCTCGACCCGCTCGCGTGCCGGGCGGAGGAAGACGGCGGAGATGACGATCGCTGCGACGAGCAGGCCGCCGAGCACGTCGAACGACGTCTGGAAGCCGTCGACCACCGCGGGTGCGCTCGAGGCCGCGACCGAGTGGATGTGGGCGTAGCTCGATGCGGCACTCGCGGCGATGGTGCTGACGGCCGCGAGGCCGATCGCGCCGCCGATCTGCCGACTCGTGTTCACGAGCCCGGAGGCAACGCCGGCGTCGGTGCGGTCGACTCCTGTGAGGCTCGCGATCGTCACCGGCACGAAGGAGAAGCCGAGGCCCGTCCCGCCGAGCACGAACGCCGGGAACAGATCCCAGAAGTAGTGGCCGTCGACCGGTAGCCGCGTCAACAGGCCGAGCGAGATCGCCGCGAGCACGAGGCCCGAGACGAGGGTCGCCCGCACACCGACACGCCCGACCACGACCTGCGCGAGGTTCGAGGCGACGACGACGCTGAACGCGAAGGCCACGAAGGCCACGCCGCTCCGAACGGCCGAGTAGTGGAGGACGTCCTGCACGTAGAGCGTGAGGACGAAGAACTCCGAGAAGGTGACCGCTCCGACGAGCGCCATCGTCGCGTTGGCTGCCGAGAGGGCGCGAAGCCGGAAGATCCGCAGCGGCAGAAGCGGCGAACGGGAGCGCGACTCGATCGCGACGAACGCGGCGATCAGCGCCGCGGCGCCGGCCAGCAGGCCGATGGTGACGGGCGAGCTCCACCCGTCGGACGTCGCCCGGGTCAGGCCGTAGACGACCAGCATGAGCCCGCTGGTGACCGAGGCCGCCCCGGCGAAGTCGAAGTGCCGGTGCGCGAGGTCCGCGCGGCTTTCGCGCAGCAGGACCGGCGCGAGAGCGATTGCGGCGACGCCGACCGGGACGTTGACGAAGAAGATCCACGACCAGCCGAAGTACGAGGTCAGGACTCCTCCGAGCAGAACACCCGCGGCCGCACCGCTACCCGAAGCGGCGCCATAGATCCCGAGCGCGAGGTTGCGCTCGCGGCCCTCGGCGAAGGTCGTCATCAGGAGCGAGAGCGCGGCCGGAGCGAGCAACGCTCCGCCGAGGCCCTGCAGCGCACGGAAGCCGACGAGCGAGCCCGACGACCAGGCGAACCCGCTGAGCAGCGAGCTGAGTGCGAAGAGCGCGAGGCCCGCCATGAACATGCGCCGCCGGCCGAGCAGGTCGGCGAGGCGCCCGCCGAGCAGCAGGGTCCCGCCGAAGAGGATGGCGTACGCAGTGATGACCCACTGGAGTCCGGTCTGCGAGAAGCCGAGATCGGTCTTGATCGACGGAAGGGCGACATTCACGATCGCGACGTCGAGGATGACCATGAATTGAGCGGTGACGATGAGAGCGAGGGCGCTCCACCGGCGCCGAGTCGAACCTGGTTGAAGCGTGGGAATCAAGCACTTCCTCCAATCGTTGGTATGACCAACCATACACGAGAGGAACGCTTGGTCGCGGTACCATATTCCGAGAATCGAGAAAGAAGTAGAAAGAAGCGAGGATGGACACCAAGATCGATACAAGGACGAGCGCGCGGCTGCCCGCTGAGCTCGTCGCTTCGAACCTCTTCCTCCTCAAGCGGCTCGGCTTCGCCGCGAAGACCCGCTCGCTGGAGATGTACGAGCGCGAGGGCCTCAACCCCTACCACTACGCGATCCTCGCGCTGCTCGACGCAGGCCTCCCCGAGACCCAGGCCGCGATCGCGGACTCGCTCGGCTACGACCGCGGGACGCTCGTCGGCCTGCTGGACGAGCTCGAGCAGAAGGCGCTCGTCGAGCGCAAGCGGGACCCGGACGACCGCCGCCGCCACATCGTCCGGCTGACCGCCGACGGCAAGGGCACGCTCACCCGGCTCCGCAGGCTCACCGGGCGCCTCGAGGACGAGTTCCTCGCACCGCTCGACGCCGAGCAGCGGCAGGCCCTGCACGCGCTGCTCCTCACGCTGGCCGAGCGGCACGAGCCGCGCTGCGCTCCGCTCGGCTAGCCGCGGAAGCGCCTCAGATCAGGCGGGAACCGCTCTTGCGCAGCCTCTTCCACGCGGCCGGAAGCCGTTCCTGGACGCGCTCGCGGCGCCGGCACTGCCGCTCGGCGAGCCGGCCGGCCGCAAACGCGGCGGCGGTTCGCACGTCCTCGATCGCCACGCCGCGCAGGCGCTGCTCGGCCACGACCGCGTCCTGGTGCTCGCCGAGCAGATCCTGGAGCACGCGGGCGTCGGCGAGGAACCGCTTCCGTACCGCTCCCTTCGGCGTTGCGAGCTCGGAGGCGTAACGGGCGCGCTTGAGCGCGATCCGAAGGCGGTGGATCGCCGCCTCATCGGGCCGCTTGCCGAGCCGGCCGACGAGCCCGGCCAGCCGCTTGAACTCCTTCGCAGCGAGCGCTTCGAGGGGGATCTCGTCGACACCCTCGGCGAGGCGCGGCGGAAACCGAAGACGGGCGAGCAGGAACCGGTAGTCGGAGCCGTCGAGCGTTTCGAGCAGCCGTCCGCGGCAACTTGCCAGCTCGTCCTCCAGCCGATCCAGGATCATGGCCTTGGCGAGGTGGTCGGTCTCATCGAGGCGGTCGAGCTCTCCGCGCAGGTGGGCGAGCGCGACGTCGAGGTCGCGCACCGGACCGGTCGCGTCGCCGAGATGCTCGAGCGCGTCGGCGAGAGGCCGCCGCCAGGCCGGGTCGAGGTGCGAGCGCGCGGCACGCAGGAAGGCGCGCGCCCGCCTGGCCGCGACGCGATGGTGGTGCAGGTTCTCCGGATCCTCCCCGACCCGGACACCGGGGTCGTGTGCCACCAGCGCCGTCCGCTGGATCTCGAGCATCTCGCGCAGGCGCAGCGCACCCGACTCGCGGCTCAGCGGCGGCCCCGGGACGAGCGACTTGCCCGCCGTCACGCTCCCGATCAACCGGACGATGTCCTCCGGCGGCGCCAGCCCGTTGGTCCCCGGCTCCCACGCCTCGACTCGCTCACCGCGAGCCAGCGTCAGCCGCCATTCGACGCCGGCTTCCGACGGAAGACGCGACAGCGTCATGCCGACCCGCTCGAGATCCCGGTCGGTCGTGTCGTAGTCGTGCGCGACCGTGAACTCACGCTCTGCGCGGAGCCAGTTCTCTTCGGGCGTTCCCGCCTCCGATCCCTGCGCGATCTCGCGCGCACGGTGGCGGATGACTTCGTCCACGCCTCGAAGTTACCGGCCGCCCGGTTGCTTCCTGCATTCAGCGCAGTGCGCCGAGGCGAGCCCTGGCCGTCGCCTCGAGGCCGGACAGCGGCTGGCAGATCAGGCAGTGGTAGACGCGGGCGGTTCCGTCCTCGCTGCCGGTGAGGATCCAGTTGCCGTTGGGACTGAAGCTCGCGCTCGTGAGCGGCGCCGTGTCACGGCCGAGATAGAACAGAAGGTGACCCGTGCGCGCGTCCCAGAGCCCGGCGGTGAACTGGCTCGTCGTGACGATCCAGTGCCCGTCGCGGCTGTAGCTACCGGTGTTCACCCGGAAGAAGTGGCCGATGAGGCTTTGGGACGGGCGGCCGGTGCGGACGTTCCAGATACGCCCGGTGTGGTCTGCGCTGACGGTGACGAGCTCACGGCCGTCCGACGAGAACTCGGCATCGGTCACGAGGGAGGTGTGGCCCTTCAGCGTGTGAAGGAGCTTTCCGCTGGCGGCGTCCCACAGCTGGGCGACGAGTCCCTTCGTCGTGGCGATGGTGCTGCCGTCGCGGGACAGAACCGCATGCTGGATACCGGAGCCGTACGGGCCGGCGACGGTCCCGGCATCGCTCGTCTCGGTGAGGACACCGAATGAGCCCGACTTCTCCAGCGCGAGAATCCTGTGGCCGCCCGTCGACAGGCCGACGACCGGGGCGCCGACGCGCCCGAGCTCCTGGTTCGGGTCGGCAAACCCCACGCTGCCGTCCGCGCGACCTACCACCACACGCCCGCCGGACTGCACGGCGACGGCTGTCACGTTCGAGTCGCCGCGCGCCTGCCACACGACGCCTTTGCGATCGATGAGCAGAGCGCCCGACCGATCGGCGAGCGCGACGGTCGTACCGCGCGCGGCGGAGGCGACGATCGCCGACGGCAACGTCAGCCGTTGCTCGACACGGCCCGAGGTCGAGAGGATCCGTGCCTCGCGGCCCGCGATGCTGACGGCTCTGTCGCCGGCCCAGAGGACCTGCACCACGGTCTTGCGCGTGTCGATCGGCTCGAGCGTCCCTTCCGGTAGCGCATCCCAGAGCCGCGCGCTGCCGTCGGCGCTGCCGGTCACGATCGTTCGCCCGCTCGGATCGAAGCCGATGCTCGTGACGGCCTTGCGATGGCCGGCGAGCGCAGCCAGCATGCGGCCGTCCGAGCTGTAGTAGATGCGCCCGAGCCCGTCTCCCGAGGCCGTGGCGATCTCACTTCCGTCGGGGCTGACGGCGGCCGCATTGTCGGTTCCCAAGGCGCCGACGAGGAGCAGTTCACGCTGTCCGTTCGAGACGTCCCACACGTAGGCGGCGCCGTCTTGGCTCGAGGTCACGAGCGTCTGACCGTCCGGGGAAAAGCGCTCGGCGAGGACGTACCCGCTGTGGGGCAGGGTGTGGACGAGCTTGCCGGTGGCGGCGTTCCAGATCTGCGCCGTGCGGTCGTAGCTCCCGCTCGCGAGCAGTTTTCCGTCGGGGCTGAACGCGAACGAGCGGATCCCCGTGTTGGCGAGCCTTGCGACAACGCGGCCGCTGCGTGGCTCGAGAATCGCGGCGCTCGTTCCCTTCCCGTGACGGTACGCGACGGCGAAGACCGTGCCGTTCGGGTCGAGCACGCCCGCGACGACGGCGCCCGGCAGACGAAGCGACGTGACCCTGCGCGTCATCAGGTCGACGAGACGAACGTGCGTCCCGCTCCCGACGAGAAGCGTGCTGCGGTCGAAGGAGAGCGCGGTGACCGGGGCGTTCGTCGGCACCACGAGTCGCGTTCTCCTGCTGAGCCAGATCGTGGCGTCGACGGTCGAGCCGACGGCGTAGACCCTCCCGCCGGGGCTCCAGGCGGCTGCGGTCAGCGGATGCTGCTGCCGCGGCGGGCTTGCGAGTTGCCCTCCGGAGCGGCTGTAGAGACCGATGCGCCCGTCGTCGCTGGCGACGAGCAACCTCTCGCCGCGTGGCGCGAACGCCGCCGCGACGATGTGGCCGCCGAGACGGATGATGCGGGTCTCGCGCATCGCGCCGAGACTCGCGCGGAGGACGTCGGCCGTCTCGCGGCCGGGAGCGAGCGCCGCCGCGTCGAGCGCGAGGTGGACGCTCACCTGCGGGTTCGTCGCGATGTCCGCGAACGCCCTCTCGGCCAGCGCGCGACCGCGAGCGTGCCGCGCCTGCGTGCGGGCATCGCTCCGCTGGACGAGCGCGTACGCGGCGATCGCAGCGACGACCAGCAGGACGACGAGGATCCCACCGATGATCGCCTGGAACCGCCGACGCTGACGACGGGCACGGATCCTCTCGCGTCGCAACTGGTGCTCGGCCTGCCACGCGAGAATCGGCGGCCCGAGCACCTCGTGGAAGATCTCGTAGCGGATCGGCGCGCCCTGTGTGCCGTTGACGCCGCGGACGATCCGCTCCCGTCCGAGCGTCTCGAGCAGCCGGCGCAGCTCGTCGGGCCGGACGCCGGCGTACTCCGCGAGGTCGGCGGGCTCGTGCGAGACCTTTCGCCCCGACGGCGTGACGAGCTGGCGCACGACACGGGAGGCCGCCTCCTGTTCGGCGAGGGGTAGCGCTTCGAGCGCGCCCTGCACGTGCTCCCGTACGACCGCGCGGGCGCCGCCGAGCTCGCGGAATGTCGAGAGGCGGAGCTCGTGGGAGTCGAGCGACCGCTCGCGATCCCACAGCCGCTCGAGCACGAGCTGGAGGTACGGCGCCTCCACGCCCGCCTCGGTCGAGGCCTCGTCGAGCACGGCCTCGACCAGCTCGTCCTCCGCCGTGAACCGCTCGCCGCTCAACTCGCCGTAGCGGACGAGCGGGCCGAGGATCGCGGCCCGACCGGCGTCGCGATCGAGTCGATCGAGGCGAAGGAGGTTCGCGAAGAGCTCGGGGATCCGGCCGGTGAACTCGTCGAGCTCGGCGAGCGTGTCGTCGCGCAGGGCGAGCAGGACGTTCACGCGAAGTCCCGGCCGGCGGAGCAGCTCGGGCAGCGCGTCGCTCAGCGGCCCTTCGAGGCCGTGGTAGAGCAGGTACTCCTCGAACTGGTCGAGCAGCAAATGGAGCTCGCCGTTCCGCTGCGCGGCGGCGGCGACGGTGTCGACGAGCCCCGCCGTCGGTCCGAGATCGCCGCATTCCGCATGGACGGAGTCGATCAACCGGCCGGCGGGATCCTCTGCCCACGAGTCGTGGAAGACGACGGGCATGCCGCTCTCCTCCCGCAGCCGGCGGGCGACGCCGGCCCCGAGCAGCGAGCTCTTGCCGACTCCGCTCGGCCCGTACAGAACGGTCAGCCGGCTCGCGAGCACGTTCGCCGCGACCGCCGAGACCTCGCGCGCGCGGCCGAAGAAGAGAAGCGCATCGAGCTCGGAGTCCTCGAACGCGGCGAGACCCTTGTACGGGCTTTCGGGGACGGAGCTCATCCCGCCTTCTCCAGCACCCGCTCGAGCTCGGCGACGTAGGCCGCGGGAGCCATGTCGACGACCTCGACGTCGCGACGCCGCCAGAACTCGCGCTCGAGCGGCTGCGGGCCGGCGTGCACCGACCACGAGCGGTACGGCAGCGGCTCGCTCCCCCAGAGCCGGTCGAGCACCACGCGCAGCGTCCAGGTCGAAAGCGTGTAGCCGAGCAGGAGGAGATGCGTGCGGCGCAGCCGCGCCGCGAGCGCCACCGGCAGGCGGCGGGCGACATCGCCGTAGTGGATGAAGTCGTCCTCGGTCACGGCAAAGCTCTCCCAAGCGCGCTCAGTCGAGGAGTCGACGCGTCCCTGGAGGTGGAGGAGGACGGTGCGCTCGTCGAGGTCGAGCCCGGCCGTGTACGCGTTGGGCCGCTCGATCACGTTCGCCGCGCCGCCCGGAAGGATGTGGCAGAAGCTGCCGCGCATCTGTCCCGCGGCGAGGTAGCAGACCGTGTCGTACGACTCGTCCGCCTCCTCGAGAGCTCGCTCGAGCGCGAGCTCGTACCCGGTGGTGACGAGGAGCGGCTGGCTGCTCTGGCGATCGCGCAGAACGGCTGGCAGCCGCGCGAGGAAGCGATGCACCGCGGACGGCTCGCCGTCGCCCTCGACGAGCGCATGCAGCGCGTCGTAGAGAGGACCCGAGCCGTTCAGGACGGCCACGGCCTGTGAGATCCGAGCGAGCTCCGGCGTCACGGCTTCGAGCCCGAACCGGCGCGCGAGCTCCGAGGCGAGCGGCTCGGAGTCCGAGCCGACGACGACGGTGACCTTGCCCGCGACGAGCGCAGCCGCAACCTCCTCGAAGTGCTCCACCTCGGGAATCGCACCGCGGCCGACGGCGAAGGTCTCCTGGCGCAGGATCGAGGCGTGGACCCCGCGCAGGAGCGGGCTCGGCTCGAGGCCAAGCTCCTCGACGAGCTGGTCGCGGCCCTCGCGGTAGACGTCGAGCGCCTGCGCCTGCCGACCGGAGCGGTAGAGCGCGAGCATCAGCTGTGCGCGCAGCCGCTCGCGCAGCGGATGCTTGCGGACGAGCGCTTCGAGCTCCGTGACGAGATGGGCGTGCGCGCCGACTGCGAGTTTCGCCTCCGCCCACTCCTCGAGTAGCGCGAGGTGGAACTCCTCGAGCCGCGCGATCTCCTCCCGCGCAAAGGTCTCGTAGCCGAACTCGGCGAGCGGCTCGCCTCGCCAGAGCGCGAGCGCCTGGTCGAGCAGCTCCGCCCGCCGCGCCGGCTCGTTCGCGCGGGCTTCGTCGACGAGCCGCCGCATCCGAGCCGCGTCGAGCTGCTCGGGCTCCAGCCGCACGAGATAGCCCGGCGGCCGCGTCTCGATCGTGTCCGGGCCGAGCGCCTTCCGCAGCTGCGCGACGAAGTTCTGGAGCGACGCGGTGGCCGTCGCCGGCGGCTCGCCATCCCACAGCGCGTCGACGAGGCGGTCGAGCGAGACGACCCGCCCCGCCTCGAGCAGGAGCATCGTGAGCAGCGCGCGCTGCTTCGGGCCCCCGAGCGAGATCGGCTCGCCGTCTGCACGAACCTCCAGCGGACCGAGGAGGGCGAATTCGACCAATGCCGGAGGGTTGTACCACCCTGGCAGGCGGGTTCCGAGCCGCCGTTAGCCGGCCGTTAGAGCGCGATTGGCGCCCGCTTCGACCCTGGGCCCATGAACATCTCGAGACGTCGCCGGGCCATGGCCGTCGCGGCAGCTCTGATCCTCGCGGGCGGTTCCTTCGCCGCGGGGCGCGCCACCGCGTCCGCCGGGCCTTCGGGCGCGGTTCAAGCGGCCTTCACCGCTCGCAGCTACGCGCCCGGTTCGCTCGCCACGCTCGAACTGAGCGGCGGCGCCTCGAGTCTCACCGTGCGGTTCTACCGGGCGGGCGCCGGCCATACCGGCGTCATGGAGGGGCAGCCCGTCGTCGCGGAGAGAACATTCGCGCGGCCGGGAACCTCGCTCCGGCTGCGACTCGGCAGCTGGCCGAGCGGCCTCTACTACGCGAAGGTCGTCACCCCGAGCAAGGGCTTCTGGTACGCGCCGTTCGTTCTCCGCCCACAGCACCTGGGCACCTCGGACGTCCTCGTCGTGCTCCCCACCAACACGTGGCAGGCGTACAACTTCGAGGGCGGCGACTCCTGGTACGAGCACAGCGACGTCACCCACATCGACCTCGCACGGCCCTTCGTCGACAGCGGCGTGCCGCCCCACTACCACAACTACGACCGGGGTTTCATCCGCTGGCTCACGCTCCACGACTACGAGCCGGACTTCATCTCCGACGACGATCTCGAGCGGCTCTCGAGCGCCGCGACCCTCGCGCGCGACTATCGGCTGATCGTCTTCTCCGGCCACGAGGAGTACGCAACCGAGCATTCGTACGACCTCATCCAGAGCTACCGCAACCTCGGCGGGCACCTCGCGTTCCTCTCGGCCAACGACTTCTTCTACAAGGTGACCAAGCAGGGCAACACGATGACCGGTCGCTGGCGCTGGCGCGATCTCGGTCGACCCGAAGCGGCTCTCGTCGGAGCTCAGTACATCGGCTGGAACGAAGACCGCTACGCGAACCGGCCATTCCGGATCACCGGTGTGCGGAACGCTCCGTGGCTCTTCGCGGGGACCGGACTACACGACGGCTCGACTCTCGGGATCTACGGGATCGAGATCGACGCGCGCACGCCGGCCTCGCCGCCCGGCACGAAGGTGCTGGCCGACATCCCGAACATCTTCGGCCCCGGCAGGACGGCCCAGATGACCTACTACTCGACCGGAAAGGGCGCCGAAGTCTTCTCGGCCGGCGTGATGAACTTCGGGGGCTCCGCCCTCTGGCCTACCGTGAACACCATGCTCGAGAATCTCTGGGTGAAGCTCACCGCGACTTGATGCGGCGGGACCTCGGCTTTCTCCCGCTCGCGCTCGTCGCTGCGACCGGGGCTCTCGCGTCCTGCGGGAGCTCCGGTTCGCGACCGACGGTGACGCTGCCGACGACCACGGCTCCTCCCGCGCCCCCGCCGACGACGGTGACGAAGACGCCGCCGCTCAACGCGTCGCTGCCGTGGCCGACGTACGGAGCCGACAACGCGCGGCTTCGCGCCGTCGCGGCGCCCGGGCTGCGGCCGCCCTTCAGGCGGCTCTGGACGTTCCACGGGCGGGCGCTCCTCGAGTTCCCACCGGTGGTCGGATACGGGAGCGTCTTCGAGGAGGCGTTCGACGGGCGGCTCTACGCCCTCGATCCGGCAACGGGGAAGATCCGCTGGCGCTACTACGCGCGGCGCTGCGGCTGGTCGTCGCCGGCGCTCGCCGACCACCTCGTCTTCGCGACGTTCATCGGCAACTACGAGTGCCATGCCCCGCTGCAGAACGGGGAGCTGCTCGCGTTCTCCCCCGCCACCGGCCGGATCCGGTGGCGGAAGGCGATCGGATCTTCCGAGTCCTCGCCGCTCGCCGCCAACGGCCTCGTCTACGTCGCCGACCAGAGCGGGCGCGTCTACGCGTTCGCCTCCCGCACGGGGAAGCTCCGCTGGACCTACGACACCGGCGCGCCGATCAAGGCCTCACCGACGCTCGCGTACGGCCGCATCTACATCGGCAACTACGCGGGCGAGATGCTCGCGCTGTGGGCGCGCAGCGGCAAGCTGGCCTGGCGCACGGTCGGCTACGGGAACTTCTACTCGACCGCGTCCGTCGACGCCGGCCACGTCTATGTCGGCTCGGTCGACGGACACGTCTACGCGTTCTCCGCGCGGACCGGAGACCTCCTCTGGAGCTTCGGCACCGGCGGCTATGTCTATGCCTCACCCGCTGTCTGGCGGGGTCTCGTCCTCGTCGGCTCCTACGACCGCAACTTCTACGCCCTCGACGGCGGAACCGGCTCGCTCCGCTGGCGCTTCGACGCCGGCGCGCCCATCTCCGGGGCAGCGTCCGTCGTCGACGGCATCGTGTACTTCTCGACGTTCCGGCATCACACGTACGCGCTCGCCGGCGAGAGCGGACGGGTGAGAGAGCGGTGGGCCGACGGCGAGTACTCGCCCGCGGTGGCGGCCGAAGACCGGCTCTACCTCGTCGGGCTCGGCCGGCTCTACGCGCTCGCGCCCCGCTAGGGCCCGAGCTCGCTTGTCGCCTGGGAGAAAGCCGAGCGCGACCGCCCTCTACGGCACGACGGCGGGAACATGGTCGGCGGACAGCGGCCACGGACGTCCGCGCCGCCCCGGAGTGCTTTCCGCCCTCAACCGCCCCGGCCACTTCCCCCGCCCTGGGATTATTCGCTACTAATGGCCGGGTGACGCGTCTCCGCCTGGCAGTTCTGACGCTCGTCACGTTCGCAGCACTTGCCGGCGGTGTGGCCGCAGCGACGTCCAGCCGGGCCGGCTCCGCTGCGGGCCACGTGCGCGAGGACAGCTTTCAGTCGGAAGCCCTGCAAGGAACGATGCGCTTCGCCGTCTGGCTCCCTCCCGGCTACGAGTCGCACACTCACCGGCGGTACCCGGTCCTCTACATGCTGCACGGCCTCCCCGGCGGGAACGGGTCGTACCGCTCGCTCCTGTTCCTGGCCCCGGTCTTGAACCGACTCCACGCTCAGGCGCTCGTCGTGTTTCCGCAGGCGGCCCGCCCGGGAGACAGCGACGACGAGTACCTCGATCTCGGCCGTGGCCGCAACTGGGTGAGAGCGCTCACCCGCGAGCTGCCGGCCGCGGTGGCTGCCCGGTATCGAGCCATCGAGACGAGAGCGGCGCGCGGAATCATCGGCATCTCCGCGGGTGGCTACGGGGCGGCCATCCTCGGGCTCCACAATCTCGACCGCTATCGCGTCATCGAGTCGTGGTCCGGCTACTTCCACGCCACGACCCCGGATGGACGCTCACCGATGCCGCTCGCCCCCAAGGTCGCCCAATGGGCGGACGCGCACAGCCTCGTCCCGCGCCTGGCGGCACGACTGACCCGGAACCCGACGTTCATCGCGTTCTACACCGGCAGGAGCGACCCGTATCCCGGCTTCGTGGCGGAGAACGAGCGTTTCGACAGGGAGCTCAGCGCCGCCGGGATCCCGCACCGGTTCGCGGTCTATCCGGGCGGTCACGACAGCGCGCTCTGGCTGCTGCATGCCCCGGCCTGGCTGCGGCTCGCGTTGCGGGCTCTTGCCCCGGCCCGCTAGCGAGCCGCCGACTTCATCTCCGTCTTAGACACGACGGCAACACTCGGCGACAAGGCTTAGAGCGATGGATTCTCCTGTGAGCTCCCTGACACCGCGACCCTGGGTGCGGACACATCTGGCGGTACTCGCGGCAGTCGTCGGAATATTCGGCGTGCTGGGCGGGATCGGCCTGTACCGCTACGTCGAAGGCTTTTGGCTCTACCGCGGCTTTCCCCCGCCGAAGGACGCGCCCTGGGTGAAGACGCAGGGGCACCTTGAGACGATCAGGGTCGTCAGCCGCGCACTGGGCGGACGCTCGCAGCAGGTCCTCGTCTATCTCCCGCCGGGCTACGACAGCAATCAACAGCGGCGCTATCCGGTGCTGTACCTCCTGCACGGCACGCCGGGTGGACCGACGTCGATGTTCAACGCCCTCGCCGCGGGAGTGGTCGAGGATGAGCTCGTCGCACGACACAAGATGCAGCCACTCATCCTCGTGCTGCCGAACGGCTCGACGAGCTTCTTCGAGGACAAGGAGTGGGCGAACGGCATCGCGCCGGGGCAGGCCTGGGAGACGTTCGTCGCGCGCGACGTCGTGCGGGCGATCGACAAGCGCTACCGGACGATTCCGCGGGCCGCCGGCCGAGCGATCGCGGGTCTCTCGGAGGGCGGGTACGGCGCGCTCAACATCGGCTTCCACCACCCGAACCTGTTCCGCGTTCTCGAGAGCTGGTCCGGCTACATGCGCGCCGACCCCATCGTCTCGATCTTCGGTAAGAGCCCGGCGCGCCTCGCCTACAACAGCCCGCTTCTCTACCTGCCGAAGGTCGCTCGTGCGCTACGTCGTGGCCACGTCCGAATCTGGTTCTACGTCTGCAAACACGACGAGTTCCCGGCCGAGAACTACCGCTTCGCGTCGCTTCTGAACACCTACCGCGTCCCACACACGTTCCTCGTCGTCGCCGGCGGCCACAACTGGGGCGCCTGGAGACGTAATGCGCCCGCCGCCTTCGTCGCGGCGGCGCGCTCGCTCGCGCATGGCTAGCCGACTGCTTCGCGGCGCCGAGCTCGTACTCGCCGGGCTCGCGGCGCTCGTCGTCATCGCGGGAGCCGTGGGTGTTCTGTACCTCGTCCGGCCCTCCACGAGCGGATGGCCCGGCCCCGTGATCCGGGGCGCGCTGCCTCTCGATCAGTTGGCGAAGCACGACGGCGTACGACTACTCGCCTTCGTCGTCGTCTGGGCCGGCGCCGCCCTCACCCTCGGGGCCGTGGCGTACGCGGCACGCATCGAACGGCTCACAGCGGGTCTGCTGGGCGCACTGCTGACGGGCTCCATCCTCTACGTCGCGACCAGCGTCTCGATCCTCGTTGCCCAGCAGATACCGGTCGGCGAGGCCGTCCGAGCCGCCGCTCGTACGCCGGCTCTCTACCTCGCGATCACGTGCGTCGGACTCGGCGCGGCCGCCCTGGCACGACCGCACGTGAGAGTGAGCAAACGGGCGCCCCTCATCCTCGCCGTGTTCGTCGCCGCCTCCGGGATCCTCGACGTGGCGTCCGCGGTGATACCCGGCGTCACCTCTCGGCTCAACGCGATCGAAAGCGTGACGCCGAACGCCGTCCCGCACCTGGCGCGGGCCCTGGTCGTACCGACCGGGCTCGCGCTCGTCATCCTGGCTCGTGGGCTGCGCCGGCGGCGGCGGCGAGCCTGGCAGCTCACGACTGCGCTCGTCGTAGCCGCAGCCCTCCTGCACATCGTGAAGGGACTCGACTACGAGGAGGCTATCGCCTGCACCGTACTGGCAACGATCCTGATCGCCCGGCGTAACGACTTCACTGGCCACGGCGACCCCGACACGCGCCGTACCCTCACGGGGCGCCTCGTCCTCTACCCCGCCGCGATCCTGCTCTACGGGGTCGTCGCCCTCTGGATCAACCGGCTCGCGATCGACCGCCCCTACACACTCGCGTTCGCGATCAAGGAGACGGCCGAGTCGGCGGCGGGAGTCGACATCGGAGGCGCCCGGCACGTGGCCGGCGAGTTCGGCAACTGGTTCCCGACCTCGGTCTTCCTCCTCAGCGTCACCGCGGCGTTCTCGCTCGTCTGGACCTGGATCTCGCCGTGGCGGCGCCGCGTGCCTCCGCGCGAGCGCGACCGCCTGCGCGCGCACGCCATCGTCTCGGGCTCCGCCCACGACACGCTTTCGCCGTTCGCCTTGCGTGCCGACAAGTCGTACTTCTTCGACCAGGACGAGCGCGCCTTCCTCGCCTACACCGTCGTCGCCGGCGTCGCGGTCGTCTCCGGTGATCCGGTCGGACCCGGCGACGCGATCGAACCCCTCCTGCGCGAGTTCCTCGAGTTCGCCCACAACCGGGGCTGGCGCGTCGGCGTCCTCGGCGTCAGCGACGAGTGCGCCGACGTCTATCGCGGGCTCGGCCTTCGGGTCCTCTATCACGGAGACGAAGCGGTGGTCAGAACCCCCTCCTTCTCGCTCGAGGGACGCTCGATCCGGAAGGTTCGGCAGTCAGTGACACGGCTCGAGCGAAACGGCTACCGGATCGAGATCCACTACGCCGGCGAGATCTCCTACGACGAGCGCGCCGATCTCGAGGATGTGGCGGTGGCGTGGCGGGGTAAGGAACCCGAGCGCGGCTTCACAATGGAGCTGGACACGCTCTTCAGACTCGAGGGACGCGAGGCGCTCTTCGTCATCGGCCGCGACCCCGCGGGAGCGATCAAGGGCTTCCTCCACTTCGCAGTCGTCGGCCAGAAGGCGCTCTCGCTCTCCTCGATGCCACGCCTGCTCGACACGCCCAACGGGTTCAACGAGTGGCTCGTGGTCGAGGCGATCGTCTGGGCGAAGAAGAACGGCTTCGCCGAGGTCTCGCTCAACTTCGCGCCGTTCGCCGCCGTCTTCTCGGACGCCGAGGCCGACGCAGGTCGCCGGCTGTTGCGTGGAGCCCTCGAGACACTCAAGTTCCACTTTCAGCTCGACAACCTCATCATGTTCAATCGGAAGTTCCAGCCCGAGTGGCGGCCGCGCTTCGTCGTCTACGAGCAGCTCGGCGACCTTCCCCGCGTGGGTCTCGCCGGTCTCGCGGCGGAGGGCTATCTCGCGCTGCCGGGGACGCGACGGTGAGCGCGACGCTCGCAGGCGGGCTCCTGCTCGCCGCAGCGTCGACCGCCGCCCTCAACTACGGCTTCTTCGTCCAGCACCGTGCAGCGTCGAGCGGCATGCCGTCGCTGTCGCTGCGACGGCCGGTCGCCTCGCTCCGTGCCCTCTTCACGAACCACGGCTGGCTCGTGGGTTTCGTGGTCGGCCTCGCCGGCTGGGGCCTCTACATCGCCGCGCTCCGCATTGCGCCGCTCGCCCTCGTGCAGGCGGTCTCGGCGGGCGGCGTCGGGCTCCTCGCTCTTCTCGTCTCGAGAGTCGCCCATGCGCAACTACGCGAGCGTGAGTGGGCGGGCGTTGCCTTCTCGATGGTGGGTCTGCTCCTGCTCGGCATCTCGCTGATCGGCCAGTCGGCGGGCGACCATCGAGCCCACTGGACGCTCGTCGCTCTCTGGGTCGGCGGCTCGATGGCGCTTGCCGGCTTCTTGGCCGGGCCCGGCCGTCTCGCCCTGGCCGCCGGAGCCGGCTTCGGAGTCGCCGCTGGACTCCTGTACGGCGCCGGCGACGTCGCGACCAAAGCGGCTGTCGCGGGCGGCGCCGCGATCCTCTTCACGGTCGCGGTTCTCGCCTGCCACGGGGGAGCCTTCGTCGCCATTCAGCTTGGATTCCAGCGCGGGGGAGCCATCGCCACGGTCGGCGTGGCCACGCTCTTCACCAACGCCCTGCCCATCGCAGCCGGAATGCTCCTCTATCGGGAGCGGATCCCCGGCGGGGGCCTCGGGATCGTCCGCCTCGCGGCCTTCGGAGCCGTCGTCCTCGGCGCCGCCCTGCTCTCGCGCGGCGAGAGCGCTGACGCCGACGCGCCCGCACCGGTCGCGGCCCAGCGCGGCTAGCTCGATGCTCGCTCGTTAGGCGCGCGGCCGCCGATGGTCTAGCCTCGGCTCGTGGCGATCTGCGCGAGCTGCGGGCGGGAGACGCCGGAGGGCTTCCCCCGTTGCGCGAACTGCGGCGCCGCACTCGACGCAGTGGCGCCGGCGCGTGAGCAGCGCAAGACGGTGACGGCCGTCTTTTGCGACATCACCGGATCGACGGAGCTTGGCGAGTCGACCGATCCGGAGGCTTTGCGTGCGTTGCTCGCTCGCTATTTCGAGCGGATGAAGGGGATCGTCGAAGCGCATGGCGGCTCGGTGGAGAAGTTCATCGGGGATGCGGTGATGGCGGTGTTCGGCGTGCCGGCGGTGCACGAGGACGATGCGCTGCGCGCGTGTCGCGCCGCGGTGGAGATGCGCGACGCGCTTCCCGACCTGGGGATAGCCGGGCGGATCGGCGTCAATACCGGCGCGGTGGTGACGGGAACCGAGGAGCGACTTGCGACGGGGGACGCCGTCAACGTGGCGGCGCGTCTCGAGCAGGCGGCGCAGCCGGGGGAGGTGCTGATCGGCGAGGAGACGCTGCGGCTCGTGCATGCGGCGGTCGAGGTCGGCGAGCAGCGCGCGCTCGAGCTGAAGGGCAAGGCGGAGCCGGTAGCGGCGCATCCGCTCCTTGGCGTGACGGGGCGGCTCGAACGCCGCTTCGCGACGCCGATGGTCGGGCGGGGGCGCGAGCTGCAGGGCCTCCGTGACGCGTTCGCACGCGCCGACGCCGACCGCTCCTGCCAGCTGTTCACGATTCTCGGGTCGGCAGGCGTTGGGAAGTCGCGGCTGGCGGCCGAGTTCTTAGCGGGCCTGGAGGCGCAGGTGGTGCGCGGGCGCTGCCTCTCGTACGGGGAGGGGATCACGTATTGGCCCGTGGTCGAGATTCTGAAGCAGCTCGCCACGCTGCCGGACGGGGACGCGTCGCGGCCGCTGCGGTCGCTGCTCGGGGACACGCAGTTGCCCGCGAGCGCCGAGGAGATCGCCTGGGGCTTCCGCAAGCTGCTCGAGCAGGAAGCCCGAACGCAGCCGCTGGTCGTCGTGTTCGACGATCTGCACTGGGCCGAGGAGACACTGTTCGACCTCGTGGAGCACGTCGCGGACCTCTCGCGCGACGCGCCGGTCCTGCTGCTGTGCATGGCCCGGCCGGAGCTCCTGGAACGGCGTCCGTCGTGGGGCGGCGGCAAGTGGAACGCGACCACTGTCCTGCTCGAGCCGCTCGACGCGGACGAGACGGAGCAACTCCTCGCGGAGCTCGGCCACGTGTCGCCCGATTTGCACGAACGCGTCGTTCGGGTCGCGGAGGGCAACCCGCTCTTCCTCGAGGAGATGCTCGCCCTCGTTCGGGACTCCGGTGGAGCGCACGTGGCGGTGCCGCCGACCATCCAGGCGCTGCTCGCCGCCCGCCTCGACCAGCTCGACCCCGCAGAGCGTTCGGTGCTCGAGCGCGGCTCGGTCGAGGGCCGCATCTTCCACCGCAGGGCGGTGGCGGCGCTGGGCGACGGCGACGGAGAGGTCGACCGGCGTCTCGTCGCACTGGTGCGCAAGGAGCTCGTCCGCCCCGACCGCGCGCAGCTCCCCGGCGACGACGCCTACCGCTTCCGCCACCTCCTGATCCGTGACGCAGCCTACGAGGCGCTGCCCAAGGCGGCCCGCGCGGACCTCCATCACCGCTTCGCGGACTGGCTCGAGGAGCATGGCCGGAGCCTCGTCGAGCTGGACGAGATCCTCGGCTACCACCTGGAGCAGGCTGCGCTCTACCTGGCTGAGCTCGGTCGGCCCGGGCTCGATGTTGCGCGGAAGGCTTCCGGACGGCTGGCGGCCGCCGGCGAGCGAGCGCACTGGCGCGGCGACCTGCAGGCGGCGCACTCGCTTCTGGGGCGTGCGATGAAGCTCGTCGAAGAGCCCGATGTCCATCTGGCGATCGGGTTTGCGATGAGCCATTTCGCCGCGCGCGACGCAGAGCCGCTCCTCGACGAGGCGGCGCGACGGGCCAACGCGGACGCGAACCCGGCCGGGGCTGCGCTCGCGCGCGCGCTTGCGGGGCAGATGAGGCTCTGGACCGGTGAGGGCTCCGCGGACGAAGCGGAAGAGCTGGGCCTCGCCGCATTGCCGCTCCTCGAGGAGAGACAAGATCACGGCGGTCTCGCCGACATCTGGTTCGCGCTCGCCAACGGCGCCTACAGCGTGCGCTGCCGCTGCGACCAGATCGCGCATGCGGCCGAGATGGCGCGACGCTACGAAGCGCTCGTCGGCCGACCACACGACCGCTCTGACGGGCTGTATGCGAGCGCCCTCATGGAGGGATCGACGCCGGTCGGCGAGGCGCTGCGACTGCTCGGCGGACTCGACTCGGCGCAGCCGTCTGATGGGCTGCGCGCGGTCCTGCTCGCCATGAGCGATCGGATCGACGAGGCGCGTGCTCTTGCTCAGGCGGCCGAACAGCGCTCCCGCGAGCTAGGGCGTGAGGCCCACATGCCGAGCGGTCTAGTCGAGGCTCTGTCGGGCGATCACGAGGTCGCGGCGGATCGGATCGGCGCCTGGTGCGCCTGGCTCGAGAAGCGCGGCCAGACGGCGGGCGTTCCCGAATGCACGGGAATGCACGGCCGGGAGCTGGCCCTCGCCGGACGCTACGAGGCGGCTGAACGACGCGCCGCACGAGCCCGAGAGCTCAACCAACGACTCAACCGACAAGACCCCCTCACCCAGTCGCTCTGGCGGCAGGCCGCCGCGCTGGTCGCATCCCACCGAGGCGAGCACACAGAGGCGGAGACCCTCGCGCGAGAGGCGCTGACGTACGTCCTCGAGACCGACTGCCCGAAGTATCAAGCAGATGCCTTCTGCGACCTCGCCGAAGTGCTCGAGGCTGCCGGTCGCCGCGATGAGGCCTCCGCCGCCTGGCACGAGGCGCTCGACCGTTACGAGCGCAAAGGCGTCATCCCGCTCGCCCGCCGCGTGCGGGAGCGGCTCGCCGATCCGCAGCCGGCATGAGCGCGCACCGGAAGGAGATGCTCCCAGCCGGTCACAATCCGAGCCGCACTGTGACGCCTGCGACGAGGCTGCGCCGCGAGTCGGGCGACTCCCGTGGCGGGGCTGGTCAGCGCGGCCGGTAGACGTCGGCTCGATGGTCGATCCGCAGGACGCGGATCTCGTTCGTCGCTTCGACGATCTCGTAGACGACTCGGTACGGCCCGCGACGGGCGGAGTGCAGTCCTTCGAGCTGGCGTTGCAACGCGTGGCCGACGCGGTGTGGGTTGTCGGTCAACGGCCCGAGCAGGAACTCGACGACTGCGGCTGCGGCCTTGTCCGGTAGCCGCGCGAGCGAACGCACGGCGGACGGCGCGACGACGAGCCTCCAGCGAGGCTCGGTCACAGCCTGGTCAGGTACCGGGCTTTCAGCTGTTCCGGGCCGATCCCCTTGCCTTTGGCGATGTCGGCACGAGCTCGCTCGATCTCGCGCACTGCCTTGGAATCGGAGAGGAGGTCGAGCGTGTCTTCGAGTGCGTCGAGGTCCTCGGGGCTGATGAGGACGGCAGCCGGGCGACCGTTCCGCGTCAGTGTGATGCGTTCGTGCTGCTCCTCGACCAGGTCCACGATCTCGGACAGCCTGGCCTTGATCTCGGCAAGCGGCAACGTCTCACTCATGACCATGATTATAGTCATGCGACGAAGCGGGGCAAGACGGAGCGCGGAGTTTCGGATGCCTCACGGACTAGTCTCCCCGGCAAGAATCGAACGATTTGGGAAGTCCTCCATAGTCCGCTGCGTACAGCTCAGTACGTTTGACTGCTGCCGGATCAGGTGTTCTCGCGGAGGTACTGGTGGACGAAAGCGATCGCCATGCTGCCCTCGCCGACCGCGGCTGCGACGCGCTTGACGGGGCTGAATCGGACGTCGCCGCAGGCGAAGATGCCGGGGACGCTCGTCTCGAGTAGATAGGGGTCTCGGTCGAGCTGCCACCGTCCTGCGCTGCGCATGTCCGGGCCGGTGAGCACGTAGCCCTTCGGGTCGAGGGCGATCTCCGGTGGGAGCCACGTGGTTTCGGCGTCCGCGCCGATGAAGATGAACAGTCCACTCGATGCGACCCGGGTCGTCTCGCCGGTCGCGGCGGATCGGAGATCGATCTCCTCGAGCGACCCGTCGCCGTGAGCGGCGACCACTTCGGTCCGACAGAGCGCGCGGATGTTCGCCCGGCTGCCGAGCTGGTCGACGAGATACCGCGACATGCTCTTCTCGAGCGTCTCCCCTCGGTAGAGGATCGTGACTGTCTTCGCATGGGTCGCGAAGAACATCGCCGCCTGGCCGGCCGAGTTCCCGGCGCCGATGATGTGGATGTCTAGGCCGTGGGCGTTTGGCGTCTCGCTGCGGGCGGCGCCGTAGAAGATGCCTTTGCCGGCGAAGCGGTCGAATCCCTCGACTGCCAGGCGCCGCCACGCGACCCCGCAAGCGAGGATGATCGTCCGTGCCCGCAGGACGTCGCCGCCGTCGAGATGTACCTCGCGACTCGCGGCGTCGATTCGTGTGACCGACCGGGTGACGAGGATCTCGGCGCCGAGCCGCCGTGCCTGGTCGAGCGCGCGGCTCGATAGCTCGTCACCCGAGACGCCGGACGGGAAGCCGAGGTAGTTCTCGATCCGTGAGGACGTCCCGGCCTGGCCGCCCGGTGCGTGGCGCTCCACCACGATCGTCTTCAGGCCCTCCGACGCGCCGTAGACGCCGGCGGCCAGCCCGGCGGGGCCACCGCCGACCACCACGATGTCGTACTCGGCCGCGGCCGGCTCGGTCGGGACCTCGAGGAGCTCGGCAACTCGCCGGAGCTGCGGCCGGACGACCGTCTTGCCGTTCTCGGCGCGAACGACAGGGAGGTCGGTCTCGGGCGGCAGCGGCCCCGGCCACTTCTCGGCATCGGCGGGCACGTCCGGCTGGAGCCATCTGAACCGGATCTGGTTGCGGTCGAGGAACTGTCTCAGCTCGGCGCACGACGTATCTCGCCGATGTCCGATAACGAGCGCCCGGTATGGAGCCGGCGCAGATGCGCGAGCCTGCAACCCCTTCGGGCCGCCGAGCCTGTCGAGCGCCGCGAGGCCCACGCGCTCCCCGACCGGCGGCGCGGACGCGACGAGCGCCTGATAGTCGTCCAGCTCGAGCCGGAACACGCGCGTGGTCTCGACTGCCCGGAACCCGCCGGGGTGGAGCATCCCGAACGCGATCGACATCTCCCCGAAAATGTCACCGGGCTTCCGCTCGCCGATCACGCTCTCCACGCCGTCGACCCGCCTCAGCACCTCGAGGCGGCCTGTCAGAACGCCGAAAAGAGCTCGACCGTCTCCCTCGTGCACCGCGAACTCGCCCGGAACGAGCGTGATGTCCGCCACCACCCGGGCAAGCCGATCGAGCTCGACCGGCTCGACGTCCGCAAACACTGCAAACCGCCCAATCTCCTCCGCCGTCACCATGACCGCGCCACGCTAGCTGCGCCCGGGTCGCAGCGTCTTCTACGGACCACTCCCGGACACTCCTCCGTACGAGGTCCGGTCAATCTCGGGCACGGGCCCGGGTCTCCTGCGCCACCTTCGTCTCCATCTCGACCACAGAACTCTGATACCCTGCAGGGGTATCTATCGAAGGGAGCGAAGACCAGTGGAAGAGATCACCTACAGCGTCCCCGGAGTGTCTTGCGCCCATTGTCAGGCAGCGATTACGAGCGAGGTCTCGACGGTCGCGGGCGTCGAGTCCGTCGCCGTCGACCTCGACGCGAAGACCGTCACCGTGACCGGCGATCCGCTCGACGAACAGGCGATCCTTGCTGCGATCGACGAGGCTGGCTACGAGGTCGCCGCGTAGCAATGGCCACTGTCTCTGATCCGCGCACCGAGGCGCGCGAGCAGACGACGCTCGCGCTTGAAGGCATGACCTGCGCCTCCTGCGCGGCGCGGATAGAGCGCACTCTGAACAAGGTCGACGGCGTCGAGGCGAGCGTGAACTTCGCTACCGAGACGGCGTCGGTCGTCTACGACTCGGCGCTCATCGCTCCCGAGCAGCTGACCGAGGCGGTGGAGCGGATCGGCTACCACGCGCATCCGCGCGCGGACTTCCGCGATGAACACGCCGGCCACGAGCACGACGCGCGGCCGACTCGGCTTCTCGTCGCGATCGCCCTGACCATGCCGCTCGTGCCCTTGACGATGGTGCCGCCGCTGCAGTTCTCCGGCTGGGAGTGGCTTTCGCTCGCACTCGCGACCCCAGTGGTCTTCTGGAGCGGCGCCCAGTTCCACCGGGCCGCCTTGCTGAACGCGCGCCACCGGGCGGCGACGATGGACACGCTCGTCTCGCTCGGCACCCTCGCTGCCTGGACATGGTCGACCGTCGTTCTGCTCGGCGGTCTCAACGCCGACAGCTACTTCGAGGTGTCGGCCGTCATCACAGCGCTGATCCTCCTCGGCCGCTTCTTCGAGGCCCGCGCAAAGCGGCGCTCCGGCGCCGCCATACGGGCGCTGCTGGAAACCGGCGCCAAGAAGGCACGGGTGCTCCGCGACGGCGCCGAGGTCGAGGTGCCGGTCGAGCAGCTCGTGGTCGGCGAGCTGTTCGTCGTCCGCCCGGGCGAGAAGATCGCCACCGACGGTGTGATCGTCGAGGGGTCGTCGGCGATCGACCAGTCGTTGCTGACCGGCGAGCCGGTGCCGGTCGAGGTCGGACCGGGAGCGGAGTTGGCCGGAGCGACGATCAACGCCTCCGGCCGACTCATCGTTCGTGCGACGCATGTCGGCGCCGACACCGCTCTGGCGCAGATCGCTCGGCTGGTCGAGCAGGCCCAAGCGGGGAAGGCTGATGTTCAGCGGCTCGCCGACCGTGTGTCGGCGATCTTCGTGCCGGTCGTGATCGCGATCTCACTCGCCACTCTTGGCGGCTGGCTGCTTGCGGGCTCGTCGACGTCGGCGGCGTTCACGGCCGCTGTCGCTGTGTTGATCATCGCCTGCCCCTGTGCGATGGGGCTTGCGACGCCGACCGCATTGATGGTCGGAACGGGACGCGGCGCGCAGCTCGGGATCGTGATCAAGGGGCCGGAGGTGCTGGAGCAAACGCGGCGAATCTCCACGATCGTCCTGGACAAGACCGGCACGATCACCGAGGGCCGCATGCGACTTGTCGACCGGCTTGCCCTGGACGCGGAGCCGCGCGAGTTGCTCCGGCTAGCCGGAGCCGCGGAGGCGGCGAGCGAGCACCCGCTTGCGCAAGCGATCGCGCGCGCAGCAGCCGCGGAGAGCACTCTGCCGCCCGTATCGGAGTTCACGAGCCATGCCGGGCTGGGCATCGAAGCGCTCGTCGAGGACAGGACGACGCTTGTCGGCCGCCCGGCCTTTCTCGCCGACTCGGCGATCGACCTCACCAACGAGGCACGGGTCTGGCAGGCGATCGCCGAGGCGCGCGGCGAGACAGTCGTTGCCATCGCCTGGGACGGTCAGCTGCGCGGGCTGCTCGCGCTTGCCGACACCCTCAAGCCGACCTCGGTCGAGGCGATCCGCGAGCTGAAGGAGTTGGGGCTCACACCGGTGCTCCTCACCGGCGACAACGAGCGCGCGGCCCGGGCGGTCGCCGACGAGGCCGGGATCGAGCACGTGCGCGCGGAGGTTCTCCCATCCGGGAAGGCCTCTGAGGTCGAACGCCTCCAGGCGGGAGGCGCGACAGTCGCGATGGTCGGCGACGGCGTGAACGACGCTCCAGCCCTCGCCCAGGCAGACCTTGGGCTGGCGATCGGCACCGGCACCGACGTCGCCATCGAGGCCTCCGACCTCACCCTCGTCTCGGGCGATCTTCGCGCAGCTGCAGACGCGATTCGCCTCGCCCGGCGAACCCTCGCCACGATCAAGGGCAACCTCTTCTGGGCCTTCGCCTACAACGTCGCCGCCATCCCACTCGCCGTCGCCGGGCTTCTCAACCCGATCGTTGCGGCTGCAGCGATGGCCGCGTCCAGCATCTTCGTCGTCTCGAACAGCCTGCGGCTGCGGCGCTTTCGCACCGCGCGGGAAGGAGCAGCCTGATGGCCACGCAAGAACAGACCGAGCAGCGCTACGGCTACCACGACCGGAAAGACGCTCTCGTCAAGCGTCTACACCGAATCGAGGGCCAGGTGCGCGGAATCGAGAAGATGGTCGCCGAGGATCGCTACTGCATCGACATCCTGACTCAGATCGGTGCAGTCAGCACCGCGCTCGAGAGCCTCGGCTTCCAGATCCTCGACGACCACGTCAAACACTGCGTCGCAGGAGCGCTCGCCTCCGGCGATGAAGCCGAGGCCGAGGCCAAGGCAGCCGAGCTCCTCGAAGCTGTCCACCGCTTCGCCAAGACCCAATAGTCCACTGAGGGGACTGTCCGGCTAACGGTGTAACTACGAGGGCCTGACTTGCCGGCCGTGTGGCCGGCGGAAGGGAGCTCGTAGTGTCTGAGGAGATGACGCCGATCGTGGAGCCGTCGGCGGATGAGCAGCTCGCCAAGGAGCTGGTTGAGCATGCCCGCAGCGAGGGTGCGCAGCTGGTCGGGCCGGGCGGTCTGTTGACCGACTTGACCAAGACCGTGCTGGAGACGGCGCTGGCGGTGGAGCGATCAGGTGATCGTGATTGGGGTGGACGTGCACAAGCACTCCTTGTCTGCTGTCGCTGTTGATGAGGTGGGTCGACAACTCGATGCCCTAGAGACAGATGACGGTGAGGAGCTGGTCTCCTGGTCGAAGCGGGTTGGTCGGCGCAGCTTGTGGGCGCTGGAGGACTGCCGGCACATGACGCGTGGTCTGGAGTGGACGTTGCAGCGTCAGCGGCAGCGCTTGGTGCGGGTGCCGCCCAGGTTGACCGCGCCGGAGCGGCGGCGTGGCCGCAGGCGCGGCAAGTCGGATCTGATCGATGCGCTCGCGATTGCCAGGGCAGCGTTGCGGGAGCCGCTGCTCGATTCGCCACGGCCGGAGGAGCCGCGGTTGCGCGAGTTGAAGCTGCTGGTCGACCACCGCGACGATCTCGTCGACGAGCGACGCAGCGCCCAGCGGCTGCGTTGGCATCTGCACGAGCTCGACCCGTCGCTCCAGGTCCCGCTCGGCGCGCTCGACCGCAGCGTCTGGCTCGACCGCCTGGCACGCCGGCTCGCCCGCCGCGAGCAGACGGTCCAGGTGCGGATCGCCTGCGAGCTGCTGACGCGCTGTCGCAGCCTCTCCCGCTCGATCACAGAGCTCGAGCGTGAGCTGCACGCCCAGACGAAGACGACCGCACCACGGCTCCTCGAGCTGCCCGGCTGCGGCAGCCTCACCGCAGCCAAACTGCTCTGCGAGATCGGGCCAGTCGACCGCTTCCGCTCGGACGCCCAACTCGCCCGCCACGCCGGCGTCGCACCCCTCGACGCCAGCAGCGGCAAGCATCAGCGGCACCGCCTCGACCGCGGCGGCAACCGCCAACTCAACTGCGCCCTCCA
>Ga0070730_10000752_pt1 | contig 34841 bp, 25 predicted proteins | sample Coa_R1_3_FD_66447 | JGI IMG/M metagenome (GOLD analysis project Ga0070730, IMG submission 66447) | Surface soil microbial communities from Centralia Pennsylvania, which are recovering from an underground coalmine fire - Coalmine... | ecosystem: Environmental > Terrestrial > Soil > Unclassified ...
CAGCGGATGATCCAGGTGCAGAGCACGGCGACAAATCCGCAAGCCCAAACGAGCAGAAGCGCGGGAAGCAAAAAAGTCCAGCTTGAGGCCGCGATGGCTGGAGCGGCGGTGCGGGCCGCGGTGGGCAACGGGGCAAACGGTAACGCGATTTCTTCTACGGTGGAGTAAAGCACGGGCTGGGCCGCGGGGGCGGGATGCGTCCATGCAAACTTTTGGCCGAGACCCACGAGCAAAGAAAACGGGACAAGAAACTTCAACGATGCGGCCAGCCAGAGCCAATAGCGAGCGCGAGCGTGGTGCTTGCGCAACGCGAGGGTCAGGAGTCCGGCGGCTGCGGCCACCAGCGTCGATTGCCACAGGTGGTTGGCGAGGGCGGGCGCAATTGAGGTCCACGCGGCGGACAGATAATTGTCAATCATTGGACTTCTCCGTCTTACCCAGTTTGCGGAGGGTTTTCTCGGCTTCTTTCACGTCAGCGAGGGTGAGCTTGCCCGATTCAATCAGATGCGCCATCACGGGCTGAGTGCGGCCTCCGAAAAGTGCGAGCAGGTCGTCGACAAGCTTGCGCTGCGCGATGTCACGGGAGACGGCGGGCTCGAAAATATGGAAGTTGCCGACTTTCTTGACGCGGTGGACGGCTTTCTTGGCCTCCAGGCGGTACACGGTGGTCTGGATCGTGGTGTAAGCGGGACGGTCCTTTTCCGGAAACGCTTCCTGAATTTCGCGGATGGAGGCGCTGCCGCGAGCCCAGAGGGTGTCCATGATCTTCAGTTCCAGCTTGGAGAGCTTAGGGTCGGACATTGGAGCTCCTATCGACGTGTGTTATAGTACTACATGTGTAGTAGATGTCGAAGAGGAATTTTGGGCCGGTGATGAATTCGAGAGGCCACGTGGAATGTGGGAACCTGAGTGAAATCTGCGTCTACTCTTAAGTGGCGGGTGTTTCACCCTTTCTGACGTCAGCACGATTGTGGGTGCCCCGCTCTTCGAGGGGTTATGCGAAGGGCGGGTACCACACCGCCGATAGCGAATGGTTTTGAGCTGATGGCCTACGTTTGTCCATGCGACGAGAAGCGGATTCCTCGCTCGGAATGATGAGAGGACAACACAACCACGTCAAAATCCCCACTCTAAACGTCGCAAAAGGCGCGACGTTTAGAATGGGGCACCCTCGAGAGTCACTGCTAGGGATGCGCGGCGGTGTCGATAGCCAGAGGCGGGCCGATCAGTTCCAGTCCATAGGCGCGGTACACTGCGGCGTCGTCGAGGTACACGCCCTGGTCTCGTGGCTTTTCGTTATCGCGGAAAAACGCTTCCATTTTGCCAGCAGGCGCGAAAGCAATCAGCAACTTCCCGGGACCCTCGCCAACGTACGCCCATGCGTGCGGCACTTCACGCGGGGCGAGGATGGAATCGCCGGGTTTGAGCTGGAAGCGCTGGGAGCCGATCTCCGCAATGTATTCGCCCTCGACTACGTAGAACCACTCATTTTCGGTGTGATGCAGGTGACGAGGTGGGCCGCCCTTCTTGCGGCTGGCGTGTTCGATGACGAACAACGCGCCGGCACTGTCTTCGGTGGAGACTTTGAAAGCGGTCGAACTCACTCCGATCACGTGACGCTCGCCGGAACGATCGTCGCCGCTCGGAACACGAACCGGCTTTACTTTGGTTTCATCCGTCTGTGCCTGCATGGCAAACGGCAGCGTAGCCAGCGCCGTGCCTAGAAATGCCCTGCGATCCAGGTCTTGCATGGTCCCCACCTCCGTTGTGTTCGCGCGAACCCCTTTTGTGTGTCCGAAGTGCGCAGTATATCCGCTGCGAGCCCATTACAGAAACGACCCGCTGCTCGCGATTGACTTGCTCTCTGGGCCGCGATACGCTCGGCTCTCTTGAGTGATGCCCACTGCGACCTCACCTGCTGTCCCATCGCGATCTCCGATCAAGCTGCTGCTTTTCGTGGGGTTCTTCGCGCTGACCATCTTTGCGACCTACGAGAAGAATGCGCAGATCCTCGATCCGATGTCGCCGATCGCGCGACACTACGCTCCGGCGAAGTGGTTCCTGCCGGTGCATGCCGTGTTCGGAATCCTGGCATTGGGGCTGGCCGCTTTCCAGTTCTCAAATCACCTGCGGGCGCGATACCTGCGGATGCATCGCTTCCTTGGATATGCGTACGTGACGAGCGTCTTCATTTCAGGCCCGTTTGCGGTCATCGTAGCTTTTAAAATTCCGAAGCCGGTTTCAGGAATTGCTGCCAATTGCATGCAGGCTCTGGGGTGGATGCTATGCACGGGCATCGCGCTGTACTGTGTTCGTCGCGGGAACATTGCCCTGCACCGCCGATGGATGATCCGCAGCTATCCATTTGCCATGGTTTTTACGGTGGGGCGCGCGGTCGCCGCGTTCGTGCCATCGATTAGCCTGAACCCGAGCGCGGGCGAAGCGGTGTTCTGGACCGCCATCGTGCTGGCGGCGTTGTTGCCGAGCATTTTTCTGGATTGGCCTGGGATGCGCGCCCGGCGGCTTGCGGCGGCGGATACGGCTGAGCGGGCAGGGACGATGTTGGTGCGGTAGGTGGATCTAGCTCCAGACCTGGCGGCGCTTCACTTCGCCGGACAGCCGAGGGCGGCTGTCCCTACATGGGCGATGCCGAGGGAGGCAGATTCCTCGCTGCGCCGGAATAACAACACAACTCGAATAACAGATACAACTTAAAATCCCCACTCTAAACGTCGCACAAACCGCGACGTTTAGAATGGGGCACCCTCGAGAGTTAGATGTTAACCGGGACCTTGAGGGGTTCCAGGTGTGCGGTGAAGTGGCGGAGGAATGGGGCTTCGTACGTGAGGCGCATGCCGGGGATCTGCTCGCGATTTTTCCAGACTTCGAGAATGACTTCGACTACGTAATCGATGTGGCTTTGCGTGTAGACGCGGCGCGGGATGGCGAGGCGGACCAGGTCCATTTGCGCGGCGTGGGCGAACATCAGGGTGCCGATCTCTACGGAGCGGATCCCACCTTCCAAGTACAGTTCGGCTGCCAAGGAAACTCCCGGGAATTGATCCGGAGGAATGTGCGGGAGGAAGGCGCGAGCATCGAGATAGATGGCATGTCCGCCGGGAGGCTGAACGATCGGCACGCCTTGGCTGGCGATGTGATTGCCTAAATATGCGGTCGAGGCAATGCGGTAGCGGAGGTAATCCTCCTCCAACGCTTCCTGCACGCCGATGGCGATGGCTTCGAGATCGCGTCCGGCGAGGCCGCCGTAGGTGGGGTATCCCTCAGTGAGAATCAAAAGATCTTTTTCCTGCTGGGCGAGCAGGTCGTTGTTGGTGCAGAGGAAGCCGCCGATGTTGGCCATGCCGTCTTTCTTTGCCGACATGGTGCAGCCATCGCCGTGGCGGAACATCTCCTGCGCGATTTCCTTGGGAGTTTTGTTCTCGAAGCCTTTTTCGCGGAGCTTGATGAACCAGGCGTTTTCGGCGAAGCGGCAGGCGTCGAAGTACAGCGGAATGCCGTGGCGCTGGCAGACGGCGCTCACCTGGCGGACGTTTTCCATGGAGACGGGCTGGCCTCCGCCGGAGTTGTTCGTGATAGTGAGCATAACCAGCGGGATGCGCTCGCGGCCCACGCGAGCGATGAGAGATTCGAGCGCAGCGACGTCCATGTTGCCTTTGAAAGGATGCGTAGATGCCGGGTGCTTCCCCTCTTCAATCACTAGGTCAACCGCTTCCGCTCCGACGAATTCGACATTGGCGCGCGTGGTGTCGAAATGCGTGTTGTTGGGGACGACATCCCCTTTTTTGCAGGCCACGCCGAATAGGATGCGCTCGGCGGCGCGTCCCTGATGTGTGGGGATGACGTGTTTGTAGCCAAAGATTTCCTGGATGGAATCTTTGAAGTGATCGAAGCTCTTGCTGCCTGCGTAGCTCTCGTCGCCTTCCATGATGCCGGCCCACTGGTGCGTGGACATGGCTCCGGTGCCAGAGTCGGTGAGGAGATCAATGAGGACGTCTTCGGCGGGGAGCAGGAACAGGTTGTGATACGCGGCCTCGAGGAGCTGTTCTCGTTGTTGGCGGGTGGTCCAGCGGATGGGCTCGACGCTCTTGATGCGGAAGGGCTCGATGATGGTCTTGAGGGGCATGGGCGTTAAATCCCATGCTTATCTACGAATGAGATCTCTGCTGTGATTTGGATCACAGGCTCCCAAGTCTCGGGCCCCAGGTCTCGCAACTTCGGCGAGACCTGGGGCACCCCACTTTTGTTTTGGCTTCCTGGTTAGCGGTAGTCGTCGCGGTCACGATAGCGATAACCGTAATTGTTGTAGGCTTCGCGATAGCCGCGCTCATAGCCGTCGCGGTAGGCATATTTGTAGTCCCGCTTGTCGCCCATCCAGTGTTCGTAGCCGCGGGAATCTTCCCAGTCGTCATTCTTGAATTTGAAGCGGCGACCGCGCTCCGCGTCAGACTGAGCCTTGCGGAAGCCGTCGTCGTAGCCTCGGCGGTAGCCTTGCTCGCGGACGTCGCGGTTGTAATAGTTGCCGTTGTCGTAGCGTCCCCAATCTTGGCCCCAGGCCACGCTGCCCAGCGGGACCGTGATTGCGGCCGCCAGGGCTGAGACTTTGATCCAACGCCAAAGTGTGTTGCTCATGTGTTCTTACCTCCGTCGCCGAAGGGCGCAGCAATTGCTGTTAATCATCCGATGCGGTGAGGGGTGCTGCGCGATGCCTGGACTGAAACCGTAGAAGCCCAGTGTTCTCGCGGGTTTTGCGTGATGGCACCGAGCGCAACTTTTGGGGCGGAAAGGTGTTCCGCGCTCCACTTCCAGTAAGAACGGGCTCACCACACGGGACCAAGAGGAGCACCGAGGGAATTCGGGGTGTAGACTTTAAGGTTTTTGACGAGGCTCGATTATGAATATTCAACGTGTGGGAGTGATTGGCGCGGGCACGATGGGTAACGGTATTGCTCATGTGTTCGCGCGAGGTGGGTACAGCGTTGTTTTGTGCGACGTGGAACAGCGGTTCCTGGAACGTGCGCTGGGCACAATCAGCAAGAATCTGGATCGCGAGGTGGCGAAGGAGAAGATTACAGCGGGCGACAAGAGTGCGGCGCTCGGGCGAATTCAGGCGGTCACCGATCGCGGCAAGCTGGCGGATTGTGATTTCGTGGTGGAGGCTGCGACGGAGCGATTTGAGATCAAGACAGAAATCTTTCGTGATCTCGATCGGCTGACGCGGCCAGAGATCATTCTGGCCTCAAACACCTCCTCGATATCGATCACCAAGTTGGCGGCGCAGACCAAGCGTGCGGACAAGGTCATCGGGATGCATTTCTTTAATCCGGTTCCAGTGATGAAACTGGTCGAGGTGATTCGCGGGCTGGCAACGACGCAGGAAACTTTTGCAGCCGTGCGGGATTTGGCGGTCAAACTGGAGAAGACGCCAGTGGAGGTGAATGACGCTCCCGGGTTTGTGTCGAATCGCGTGTTGATGCCTCTGCTGAACGAGGCGATGTATGCGGTAATGGAAGGCGTAGCTACACCTGAGGCTGTCGATGAAGTGTTTACGCTGGGGATGGCGCATCCGATGGGCCCGTTGACGCTGGCGGATTTCATCGGTCTGGATGTATGTCTCGACATCATGCGCGTGATGCAGACAGGATTGGGAGATCCGAAGTATCGGCCATGCCCGCTGTTGATCAAGATGGTGGATGCAGGATGGCTGGGGAGGAAGAGCGGGCGGGGATTCTACCAGTATTGACGATTGCCGATTTTCGATTGTTGATTGTTGATTCTTGATTGTTGAATGAAAAGCGACGAGCACGCGTCGAGGTCTCGAGGTGACGCTATCTTTTATTTGCTCGCGGCCTTGTTTGGAATCGGGACTGGGTGGGCTGATGTGGCTGTTAATGATCTGCTCTTCACCGCTTTGCTAGTACTGTCTGCATGCATTCTGCTGGGGATCTTGCGGCCGCGGCATCCGTGGAGGTGGGTGGTACTGGTGGGCGTCTTCATTCCGCTGACGGAATTGGCCGCTTATGTTGTGCTGACAGTTAAGCCTTCACGGGCGCAGGTGTACGGATCTTTTCTGGCGTTCTTTCCGGGGATTGCAGGGGCGTATGGGGGATCGATGTTCCGGCGCGTGATTCAGGCTTTGCGCAAGGGCGAGTGATCAGGTGCGTGGTCGTAAGCAGGGTCCGAAAATCCCAGGTCTCGCAAAACCGGCGAGACCTGGGGCACCCCCAGTGAGATACCTTAACCTTAACCACGCGGTTACCCTGGACGACTCGCGCACTTAGGTATCGCTTCCCACAGAAGTTACTCACGATTCCACAGGGTTTAAGCGTATGCTGGCGGGCATGGGTGTAAGTGTGTCCATGCTGGCTTCGGGGAGCCGCGGCAATTGCGCGATTGTGGCCAGCACGCAGACGAAGATTCTGGTGGATGCCGGGATTTCCTGCCGCGAAACTTTCAAGCGCATGAAGTTGCTGGGGGAAGATCCCCGCTCGCTGTCGGCGATTGTGGTTACGCACGAGCACTCGGACCACATCTACGGCCTGGCGACGCTGGCGAAAAAGCTGCGCATTCCGGTGTTCATGACGGGAGCCACGCACCAGGCATGGGCGCGTGCCCTGCGGGACGAGAACGGGGAGCGTCCGCAACTGGAAAAACTGGAGCGCTTTGAGTCGGGCCACAGCTTCCAAGTGGGGGACATTTCGGTGAGGCCATTCACCATTCCACACGATGCTGCCGATCCGGTAGGGTTCACGTTCAAGGCGGAAGGGGTAAAGGTGGGTGTCGCGACCGATCTAGGGTATTTGCCGCCCAGCGTGCGGGATCATCTGCGCGGCTGCGACGTGCTGGTCATGGAATCCAACCACGACCTGGAAATGCTGCGGGTGGGGCCGTATCCGTGGTCGGTGAAGCAGCGGGTGATGAGCCGAGTAGGGCACCTGTCCAACGTGGCCCTCGCGGATTTCTTCAGCAACGACTATGATAATAGTGCAACGTTTGTGGTGCTGGCGCATCTGTCTGAACAGAACAACCATCCGGAAATAGCGCGGCGAGAGGCAGAGAAAGCGTTGGCTGCGCGGGGCGGGTTGTTCTGTAACCGGGTGCTGTTAGCGTCCCAGACCGAAGCGTTGGAGCCGATTCGGTTGTAATTCGCGCGGTGTTCGGCTGATTTCGCACCCCCATGAGTCAGCAGTGCATTGATCCGATCGTAGGCAAAATTTTGGCGGGCTGGCGGTACGATATCTCCGGCCTGGCACCAGAAATGTGCGGCGATTATGAGAGTCACTTTGAGTCTTGCGAGCATTGCCGCCGCCGACAACAAATCCACCGGATCATCGATGTCGCGCTGATCGCGTTGGCTTCGGTATCTGCCGGAATCTTCCTGCTAGCGTTTGCGATAATTCGTTACCTCGGCCCGCGACACGCCTTCTGGTTCGAGGTTGCGTCACTGGCTGGATTTGCGCTTTCTGCGTTGATCTGGCTGGGGGTAGCGGTGGCAACTCCTGCTCCTGTGACGATGCTGGATGCCGCCAAAGAAGGCGCGCGGCGTGTGCATGACCGGTTGCCGGAAGAAATCCGGCAGCGCTTGCCGGAGGAGCTCCGGATGAAGATCACGGGGACGTAAGGCCGTTGTCAGTAGTCAGTCGTCGGTGGTCAGTCGTCAGTAGTCAGTTTTCATTTGTCAGTTTGGGTAGGTTCCGCAAGACAACCTCCGCGGGTTTCCGTGATACGAGACTTCCTCACACTTCTCTTCTTTTTTCTCATGCTCGCAACGGCGCGCACGCTTGCGCAATTGCCGGTTGCCGGGACGGAGCAGGAGGACAGCAAAACAGCACATCAGCACGACATGTCTATGCCCGGAATGCGCATGGAGACTTCAGGGTTGCAGTTGCCATCCGCGCACGAGGGGTCAGGAACCTCGTGGCAACCGGTATCGGTTTCGGGCTATGAATGGATGTGGATGCGCAGCGGCTGGGATTTCATGGCACATGGCAGCATCTTCGTCGACTATAACCAGCAAGGCGAGCCGCGTGGCGCGGGCAAGGCAGAGTCGGTGAATTGGGGCATGCTGATGGAGCAGCACAAGCTGTGGGGCGGTACCATTCTTTTTCGGCAAATGTTCTCGGCGGAATCGCTAACCTCTCCGCATCCTGGATTTCCGGAGTTGTTTCAGACGGGCGAAACATACCATGGAGCAGCGCTCGTCGATCATCAGCACCCACACAATGTCTTCGCGGAATTATCCATGCTGTATATGCGCCCGGTTTCGAAGAAGATTGCCTGGGAGCTTTACGGCGGACCATCGGCGGAGCCGGCACTTGGGCCGGTGGCCTATCTGCACCGTGCATCGGCGCTGGAGTTGCCGCTGGCGCCGCTTAGCCATCATCTGCAGGACTCGACGCACACCAGTTTTGGGGTGATCACGACGGGATTGGTGATGTATCGGATCAAATTGGAAGCTTCGGCATTCAATGGCCGCGAGCCGAACGAGGAGCGTTGGAGCATTCAGTTGGCGCCGCTCGATTCGTGGTCCGCGCGCGCATTTGTAGCTCCGGGACGCGACTGGACGGCGCAGTACAGCATTGGACGATTGGAGCATCCGGAGGCGCTGGAACCGGACAGCCAGTGGCGGCAAACAGCCTCGGTGGAGTACAGCCGACCGCTCGCGCACGGCAGTTGGACGACGTCCCTCATTTGGGGACGCGTACACAAGATTGCGACGGGCACGAATTTGAACAGCTATCTGCTTGAGTCGACCGTGAATTTCCGGCGTCGCAATTACGCGTTCACCAGGATGGAACTCGTCGACAAGGACGAACTCTTTCCGAAGTTACCGGTTCCTCCTCAATATCGAATTGGCGCATACACATTTGGCGCGACGCGCGATCTGATTCACAACCGTGGCTGGCAGATGGGGGCCGGAGCCGACGTCACCTTTTACGCAAAACCGGGCGTGCTCGATCCAATCTATGGGAAGCGGCCGGTTTCGTTTCAGATCTTCCTGCGAGCGCGGCCCGGAAAATCGAGCGTACAACACCCGAACGGTACCTGAGAATTCAGTTCTCGGTTGTAAACTTGGGACATACAATATTTCCTGTATTTGTTCCTCTCTGAAGCGCACGCGAGAATGTACATTTCATGAACCAGGCCGTGAAGACACTGCGGGCGGTGCAGTGGTCTCTGCTTGGCAGCATTGTGATCTATGTTGCCCTGGCAGTGATTGTACGGCCGGTGCAGCGCGGGATCGATCCTACGATGAGCTATTTGTTCACCACGATGGCCGTCGCGGTGATCGGGGTAATTTTCGTGGTGCGGAGAACGCTCATTTTTCGAGCGGAGGGTAGTCTGGCGGCCCAACCGGACGACACACTCAACCTGAATCAGTGGCGGACGGGCCACATCGTGACTTACGCGCTCTGCGAGGCGCTGGCTCTGTTTGGACTGGTGCAGCGTTTTCTCGGCTCCCGCGTGGAGCAGGGAGTGCCGTATTTTATCGGCGGATTCGTCCTGCTGCTGTTCTTCCGGCCACGACTTCCTCAGAACGTGGCTAGTACTTAACGTGGCAGCTGGCCAGGCCACGCTTTTCCAAATACTGCTGGTGGTAGTCTTCCGCGGGATAGAACGTAACCGCGGGAACGATCAGCGTGGCGATCGGTTTGGAATACCGGTGCGATTTTTCCAGCGACTCTTTGGAGGCTAGCGCCTCTTTCTGTTGTTCCGGGGAGTGAAAAAAGATCGCAGAACGATATTGAGTGCCCCAGTCCGGCCCCTGGCGGTTGACCTGCGTTGGATCATGGTTCTCCCAGAAGACTTTCAGCAGGTCGGCATAATGGACTCGCGCGGGGTCGAACTCGACTTCGACAGCTTCGGCATGGCCGGTGCCGTCGGTGCAGACCTCTTTATAGGTTGGATTTTCGGTATGCCCGCCGGTGTAGCCGACGCGGGTTGAGGTGACACCGGGAGTTTGGCGGAAGGTAGCTTCGACTCCCCAGAAACATCCTGCGGCAAAGGTGGCCTTATCCATCGTTACGTGCCTTTCTAGTCGAGAAATAGTGGCTCTATTTTCTACCTGATTGGATGATTTAGGGAAAGGAAAGTGGCAAGTCCATGGAGTTCGAACGCCCTTAGACAAAATACGATCGGTTTTGCAGGTATGCCAGTCAGGATTCCTGGCCTCGCAGCACAGAAGTGCGACGATAGGCTGGACCCCACAGAGATGTGCAAAATAATTCACATTTTTGTCGGCATTTGGCACGTCGTATAACCTCAAAACCCTTGACCAGAGCCTGATTTAGGATTCGTCCACTTTGTGTTGTGACCATTAAGCAAACAGGTAGATCGCCGACCCGAGGATGTTTTCAGAGGTCGGCGGTTTTTTTGTTTTCATCCGTATGGGCGGCCTCGCGTCGGGGATCAGGTCATCCGAAGTAATCGAACCAACCTTTTGAGCGATTGACGCACCTGTGAAATCACGGTACATTCCGACTAGGTATCTGCAGGAATTCCGTTGAGCTTCCCAGCCAGCCGTTTCCATCTCGTGACCAGGACTGCGCAGGCAATGGCACTCGTGTGGCTGCTGGGACTTGGCGTTAGCGAGGCAGCACTTGCCGCTTCGTTTTCGCCGCAGACCCGCCTCGGGTACCGCACCGGGGACCAGTGGGAGCCTGCCATGGCGGCCGATGCGCATGGTCATGTGTATATTCTCTATCCTCAATATGGCGCGGTGCCTAATTGTCCTACGTGTACTGCACCGACGGTCGCGCTGCTGATTAGCGACGACAATGGCGTGACTTGGCAGACATCCAAAGTGTTGCTTCCCTTCCCGACCGGGCAATTTGATCCGCAGGTTGTGGTCGATCCGGTGGACCGGCAGACGGTGTATGTCTCGTGGATGCAGAACAACAAGCGGGACGTTATCGTGGCGCGATCGGTCGACTTTGGGAGAACCTGGTCGTATGCGTTCGCAGCCAGCGGGCGCGAGGAGGCCGACAAGCCCGTCCTGACGGTGCGTGGCACTGATGTTTACGTGGGCTTCAATCACGAAGAACGATTTTTTGTGGCTGCTTCGCACGATGCCGGGCAGACGTTTAGCGTCGTGCCTGTGAATTCCAATCCCGCGCCGGGCTGGTCGCTGGCGGGAGGAGCCACCGTCGATCCAGCGGGCAACGTCTTCTTTGGATGGACCGAATACGCAAGGCAGGACTTGCAGAGACGGCCGGTAAGTGTGTTCGTCAGCCGCTCGACCGATGGCGGGAGATCGTGGAGCACGCTGCTGCTGGATCAGTCGAGTGCGCCGCCAGAGTGTGAAGAGGAAAGTTGCCAGACCGCTTATCTGGGACCACAGATTGCGCTGACATCGGATGCTGCCGGGGCGCTCTACGCGCTGTGGAATGGCGGCGCGGTCAGCGGTGGCGCCGAGCGCATTTATTTCTCGTCGTCGACCACAGCGGGCGTGACGTGGTCGGCGAGAACGAGTGTTTCGACCGCGCGCGCCGGCGTTGAGCATGCGTTCCCGGCACTGGTAGCCGGGACCGCCGGTGATGTCCGGATTGCATGGATGGACACTCGAATCCGAGACCGGGCGCGTCCGAATCCTTCGTTGTGGAATACGTTTTATCGCAGCTCGACGAACGGCGGGGCGACCTGGAGTGCGGAGACTCGACTCTCTGGGCGTGCGAGCGGTTACGATTACATTCTTTCCAGCGGCTTCCGCTTTCCCTTTGGAGACTACTTCGGCCTTGCCATCGACAGCGAGGGAGTCACGCACGCGGTGTGGGGCGAGGGGCGGGACTACAAGTCGCCGGGTTCGATCTGGTACGCGCGCGGGCGCTAATTTCCACACCTTATAAGTTCGGTCAGCGGGAGATCCCTCGCTCCGCCTGAAAAGCGGCTCCGCTCGGGATGACGCAATCTTTGTAATAGATCGACTATGCCCATCGCTGGTGCGCCGGCGAGACACCGCCACGACAGCCGCCGGGGACGGCGGCGCTACTCGAGCACCATGCCGCCGATAAAGTCGGCGATGCGGGTGACGTGGTGGTCGCGGCACCAAGACTCCAGACCATCAACAATCTTCTCTGTCGCGCAGGGATCCCAATAACTGGCGGTACCGATCTGCACCGCTGTCGCGCCCGCGAGCATAAATTCAATTACGTCGGCGGGAGTGGATATGCCGCCCATGCCGATGATGGGAATCTTCACCGCCTGCGCGGCGTCGTAGACCATCCGCACAGCGATGGGCTTGATGGCAGGTCCGGAGAGGCCAGCGGTGATATTTGCAATTCGCGGCTTACGCGTTTCCGGGTCGATGGCCATGGCTACAAAGGTATTGATCAGCGACAAAGCGTCGGCGCCAGCCTCCTGCGCCACGTAGGCCATCTGCGCGATGCTGGTGACGTTCGGGGAGAGCTTGACGATCAGCGGCCGGCGCGCTACACGCTTCGCCGTGGTGACGACTTCATCGAGACTGCGCGGATCGCTGCCGAACTGCAGGCCTCCGTGCGCGGTGTTGGGGCAGGATACATTCAACTCGTAAGCCGCGATTCCCTCCCCTTCGTTCAAAATTTGGATCGTGTGCTCGTAATCCTCGCGCGAATAGCCGAACACGTTGGTCACGACCACGATGTTCTTGATCTGGCTGAGGCGCGGCAGTTTCTCCTGTAAGAACGCCGGCGCGCCGATGTTCTGTAACCCGATCGCGTTGAGCATTCCGGCCGGAGTTTCAAAAAGCCGCGGCGGAGGATTGCCGATCATGGGCTCGCGGGAAAGGCCTTTCACTACGAATCCACCGAGTTTGGCGAGGTGGACGACGTCTTCGAATTCAATCCCGTAGCCGAAGGTGCCGCTGGCGGCGATCACGGGATTCTTGAGCTCGATTCCTGCGATATTAACGCGCAGATCGGGAGCCGATTTGCCGAAGGCAGCGGTCATTTGTGGCCTTCTCCGCTGGCGGCGCGGTGCGTCGGCGCGAGTGCTTCGGTCAGCACCCGCCCGACGGAATGTGTGGGAGCGTTAACTCCCAGCAGGGATGCGAGGGTTGGGGCGAGATCGACGGGTTCGACGCTGGTGCGGTAGGTTCCCGCCTGGAATGGCAGGCCGTAGAAGGCGAGCGGCACGTGCGTGTCGTAAGTGTAAGGGGAGGCGTGGTCGGTGCCGCCGCTGGCCCCAATCGTGTAGATATCGGGGATCCCGAGGACGTACCAACCTCCTTCCGGCGTATAGCTGTGCAGGTATTTGTGCCCCAACTCTGTGTCGGGAGCTTCACCTTCGGCCAGCTGGGACTTGGTGTAGTAGCCGCGCATGCCGATTTGCTTCATGGCTTCGCCGGTGGCACTTTCGGCGTCTTGCTCGCGAACGTGGACGGCGGCGAATGCATCGTCGTTGAGCCAGGCGACAGGATAATCCAGCTTGATGTAGCTTACCGGATGTCCGGGAGAGAACTTGGCAGTGAGCGCTTGATTGATCTGATCCTCCGGTTTCGATGGACCAAGGTAAGCAGCGGGAATGCGCAACTTCTGCGCGACATCTGGGACCGGAGCAACGCCGTGATCGGAGGAGAGCGCGACCCAGACATCGGCCAAGCCGATTTGATGGCCGAGGAAGTTGAAGAAGTCGGCGAGTTCGCGGTCCATGTCGAGCGCCATCTGCGCGATCTCAGGGCTGTCCGGTCCGAGCGCGTGGCCGAGAATGTCATTTGCTGAGAGACTGATGGTGAGGAGGTCGGTGGCGGGCCCTCGTCCGACGTTTTCGTAGACGACCAATTCCTTGGCAAATTCAAACTCGTATTCGTTGGCGAAGCTGGTTGAGCCGACGATTTCGAAGAAACCGATATCTGATCCGTCGGGACGCTTGTGACGGGCGGTCGTGCGGAGCACTTTGCCTTGGGAATCCTTCCACTCCCGATCCCAATATTTGGCGGGGCGTGAGGAGTTAAAATCCTGCACCCATTTCGGCAAGTCATTGCGATAGTAGGTCGAAGTTACCCAGACACCCGTTTTTGGCTCGATCCAGTAAGCTGCATCGGCCGAGAAGCCTGTAGGAAGAATGGCGGCGCGGTCTTTTAAGGACACGCCGAAGACGCGGGACTTGCCCTGGGTGGCTAATTTGAGCTCGTCGGCAAGGGCATCGGCCAGCAGATTGTGCGGTGAGGAGCCGGCATGATCGCCATCCAAGCCGACGAGCTTAGTGCTGTCGTCCTCGACTGACGTCACCATTCGTTTCTTTTGCGGATCCCACCAGGAATTGTCGAGAATTCCGTGGCCGTTGGTGTAAGCGCCGGTCGCCAAGGTCGCGTGTCCAGGTGCGGTTCGCGTGGCGGCGTAGTTGTAATGGCAGTTGGGAAAATAGGCGCCATGATCGAGGAAAAGGCGGAATCCGGCGTCGCCGAACCGGTCGCGAAAGCGCTCAAGATAGTCGCCCCGGAACTGGTCAATGATGATGAGCACCACCAGCCGGGGGTGTCCATTGTAGGCAGAGGCTGAACATGGAAGTGAAAGGGCAAGACTCGCTGCAAACAGCGCCAGACCGCCAATCAGGCGGAGTACCGCTGAAGTTGGGGAGGATCTCATTGCAAGGTAGTTTACACAGGAGGGGAGATTCAGCCAAAAGAGATATCGAAACCGGCGCGAACTCAACGCGAATAGTGGCGCACGGAAAGCGCAATGGGCAGGCCGACAACGAACAAATGCTCAACGAACTCGAGGGTCATGTAGGCAGGGTGAATGCCTGTTTTTGGAACTGCCGACAACGGCAACACCAGCATATGCATGACCGCGAACACTATCGAACCGTAGGCCAGACCAGACGCAACTGAGTGAGTGATCAAGAAGCTGAGATACCTGCTCGCCAGAAAGTAGACGGCGGCTGCCGTAAGTGCGATCAAGAAATGGAGCAGAATGCCGAGTACGAGGCTGTACGCACCTTCACTGTACGCCCGGGGACCGAGCAGGCCACTGGCAACCGTCTGCGGGATGAAGATCGGCTGGCGCGGGCTGTAGACAACAATTGCATAAAGAAGGTCTGCTACTGCGACGATGACGCCGCCGACCATAATGGCAGGAACCGCGCAGGAGTGCGTGGAAGGTGCAACTGGCAGGACGACTTGGATCGAATCTGCCACGTGGGAAGATGTCCCTGCAACACTAAAGAAATATTCCGGGCAAAGGACCGGAATCGCAATATCCACTTACCAGATTCAAGCCATAGCCACATCCGGCCTACATGTACTTAGTCGGAAGCAAGGAGGTTGCGAATCTTACGCACGGCTTTGGGAATGTCGGCCTTGCTGACACCGGCGAAGCCGAGGATGAAACCCTGACGGGGAGCCGGGCTCATATAGGAGGGTGAGAGTGGCCAGAGAGACAGGCCTTGGAGTGCGGCGCGTTTGGCAATCTCCGTGTCACGCCCTTTCTTGAGAATCACTGTCACGTGCATGCCTGCTTTGTCCCCCATCACTTGGACCATGGAGCCGAGTTCCTGATGAAGGCTGTCCACCATACAGGTTCTCAGTTCGCCGTAGTGGCTTCGCATCCTCCGGATGTGCCGGGCAAAGTGTCCCTCGCTAATAAAGTCGGCAAGAACATCCTGGTAGAGAGCGGTGGGGCATAGATCCATCACCCAGCGCACGTTCTGAAAGTGGTCAACGAGATCGGGGGGAACGACGAGATAACCTAAACGGAGGGAGGGAAACAGGACCTTGCTGAAGGTACCGATGTAGATGACGCGGGAGTTGGCATCGAGGCCCTGCAAGGACGAGATGGGATGGCTCTCGTAGCGATACTCACTATCATAGTCATCCTCGAGAATCCAGGCACCCGAACGCTGCGCCCACTCAATCAACTGGAGGCGGCGGGTCGCGCTCATAGTGACCCCAAGCGGGAACTGGTGGGATGGGGTCACAAAGGCGGCCCGCGCGTGCGGACATCGCTTGATGCCGATGGCGACGTCCAGGCCTTCTTCATTTACCGGTACGGGTACAGCGCGGCAGCCGATAAGCGAGAGAACGTCGCGTGCAAGCCGGTAACCTGGTTCCTCGACCCAAACGGAACTCCCAGGATCAAGGAGTACTCGAACGGACATATCGAGCGCCTGTTGCGAACCAGAGACGATCATGACCTGCTCAGGAGTGCAGTGCAGCGATCGCGCGATCTTCAGATAATTCGCGATAGCCTCGCGGAGCGCAAACGATCCCAGTGTGTGGCCATAGTGAAATGAGCGAGCGGTTGAATTCCGGCAGTGGCGTGCGACGAGGCTGGCCCAGAGGCGAAGCGGAAATTGATCAAAAGCGATCAGGCCTACCCGGAAAGCTCCCGATTGATAGGACCATTTGAAGCGAGTGGGAGGGGGGAGTACGGCCGCCATTTTTGCGACACGGCGGGGTGCGCGCCGAACCAAGCCGCGCGCGACAGTTGGCGGAGAGCCGGTGGTAATTTGATCGGGGAGCGACTTGGAAACGATGGTTCCTGCGCCGACGCGGCCCTCGAAATATCCCTCGGCCAGCAGCTGGGCATAGGCATTCAAAACCGGGAATCGGGAGACATGAATTTCAGCGGCAAGCACTCGCGTGGACGGCACTGGCTCGCCGGCGCGCAGGCGACCGCTCAGAATGGCGCTGCGATACGCGTTATAAATCTGGCGGTGCAGAGGCTGGGGAGATCTCCGGTCCAGAGAGATTAGGGGCACGATTCCGGAGGGAACCCGCTTCATGGGCGCGTATGTTAGTGGTCATGATGAAACACCGTCAAGTGGTTATTGTCTCTGACCACTTTTAAGGAGACACTCCCCGTAATTGCCTTGTAAAGGGTCGCAAGCATGTCGCGGGTTCGCCATTGCGTGGAGTGTCCGAAGTGCTCGACACGTTATCTGATTGCGTTCAGCCCTTACGCGAATGGGTCGTACCTGGTTCCCACGGTGTATGGCTCATCGGGCGAGTACACGCTCTACTGCTCCTGTTGCGCGCCACGAGCGGTAAGCCGGTGGAGATGGAATGAGACGAAAGCGTGTGAAGTAACAAAGGCGGCTTACCAGCGGGGCTACGGGACCCCGGAGGAGGTCCTGGCTGTACCGGACAAGGTCTGGGGGATCGATATCTCTGAATGTATTACAGAGGCTACGCAGAAATCGGGGCGCCTGAAATAACTACCGCAAGTGGAAAGCCGGGGAGTACCGAAGAAGATTTCCTGGCCTTTTCCCCGGTGTTCTGGCCGGAACGACATCATTCCTATCAGCTACCAGAATCGAAAGCGGCTTATTGCGGTCCGAGTTGCTCCGAGCCATCAGGTGGAGCAATAGAGCTACACCAATCCCCAACCCAAAAGCTAAGACGACGAAATACCAGAGCGTAGGGAAGCCAATCACGAAAATAAGGGAACAGCCGACAGCGAACACCGCTCCAATAAATCCTCCCCCAACCGAAAGCTTGTGCATGGTGATTCCGGGATGACGGTCGCCAGCCATAGGACACCTCGATACTGCCTTCATCATTTCACCAAAAGCGGCGGGACTCAAGAAGGACTCTACTGTAGATACCCCATGGACTCGTGCAGGGGAGATCCCTCGGCCCGCTGGTAAAGAAGCGGGCCTTCGGGATGACTCCATCCTCTTGGCCATGCTTCGTGGGCGTGCATTTGCCGATGGTTTTCCGATAAAGTATTGGCTTCATGCTTGACTTGAGTTTTGTCCGAGAGAATCTGCCTTTGGTGGAGGAAAAGCTGCGCCAGCGCGGCATGGATCCGGCTGCCGTGCTGAAGGATTTCCGCGAGGTGGACACGCAGCGGCGGCAGGCGATTACCGAGGCGGAAACCAGTAAGGCAGCGCGCAACAAGGCATCGGAAGAAATCGCCAAACTGAAAAAGAGCGGACAAGACGCGAGTGCGGCGATGGCGCAGACGAAAGAACTGCGCGAGAAGATTTCGGCTCTGGAGAAGACCGCTGGCGATTTGGACGCGCGATTGCGTGAGATTCTGGTGGGTATTCCTAATCTTCCGCACGCCAGCGTTCCGGTTGGACACAGCGCGGAAGAGAATGTGGAAGTGCGGAAGTGGGGCACGCCCCCAAAGTTCGGCTTCACCCCGAAAGCGCACTGGGACCTTGGACCTGAGCTTGGGATTCTCGATCAAGAGCGGGCGGTAAAGCTGACCGGCGCTCGGTTCGCAGTCTATTGGGATCTGGGAGCGAAACTCGAGCGGGGGCTGGCGAATTTCATGCTCGATCTGCACACACGCGAGCATGGATATACGGAGGTTCTCCCCCCCTATCTTGTGAATTCGGATTCGATGTATGGCACGGGGCAACTGCCCAAGTTTGCAGCGGATTTGTTCCGTGTGCCGCATGGGGAAAAGGATCTTTGGTTGATTCCGACGGCGGAAGTTCCGGTCACGAATCTCTATCGCGATGAAGTGCTTGAGCAGGCGAGACTGCCGATTTCGCTGACCGCGTACACTCCCTGTTTCCGCAGCGAGGCGGGATCGTATGGGAAAGATGTTCGCGGGATCATCCGGCAGCATCAGTTTCAGAAGGTGGAGCTGGTGAAGTTTGCGCATCCGGAGCATTCTTACGAAGAGCACGAGAAGCTTACGCGCAACGCCGAAACAGTTCTGCAGAAGCTTGGACTGCATTATCGCGTAGTGACGCTGTGCACGGGAGATATGGGTGCAGCTTCAGCGAAGACTTACGACATCGAAGTCTGGTTGCCGGGGCAGCAACTCTATCGCGAGATTTCTTCGTGCTCGAATTTCGAGTCGTACCAGGCTCGGCGTGCGAATATCCGATATCGTCCTGAGGGAAAGAACAAGACGGAGTTCGTCCACACGCTGAACGGCAGCGGGCTGGCGGTGGGCCGCACGTGGGTTGCGATCGTGGAGAATTATCAGCAGGCGGATGGAAGCGTTGTGATTCCGGAAGCGCTGCGGCCGTACATTGGCGCGGACAGAATCACGAAAAGAAGCTTATAGCCGCTTGCTTCTCGCTTCTAGCCAAGCTCGCCTGGGCTGGACGAATGAGCTAAGAGCTAGAAGCTAGCAGCTAGGAGCTAGTACACTTGGAACGAGCAGAACTCACGACCGCCGCGTCCAGCGCGCCCCTGCCCATGAACGCCCTTTGGCGAACAATCCGAGGATACATTCTCTGGCAGTACGAACGGGGCACGCTTCATTACGACATCATGGTCACGCTGATCCTGATTTTTGTGATCTTCTCGCCGCGCGTGATCAACTTCAATGACAAACCCATCCCGCGGAAAGCGCATCCGACTGAAGTAGTGGTGACGGCCGACGCCGAAGGCCGTCTGTTTTTTCAAGTTGCAGCCAGCGCAGTTACGCCGGGAGACGATCCAGCGGTACGCGAACAGTTGTTGCGGATCATCGAACCAATCTCCGGCGCGGTTTCGATTGTGAGTTACGAGGCAGTTTCCGATCAAAAGGGGAAGTTGCAGGGCTATAAGGTTCTGGCCAAGCGGGAGTAGCGAACCGCAGATGCCTCGCTACGTTTCGGAATGACAGGCAAGGTCACAACCAGAAAGTCAGAATGAAATTTCTCTCTCTCGTCTTCACCATCCTACTCACGGCGGACCTGGTTGGCTTTGCGGCCGCACCTAAGGCAGCGCCCGCGGATGATGCCGGGCTTCAGGCGGTATTGAAAAAGATGGACGCCGTGGCCGCAACCTTTCACACCGCGCAGGCGAATTTCCGCTGGGAAACGTACGAGAAGGTGATCGACGAAGTGGACGACGTTGAGAAGGGCACGATTTATTTCCGCAAGAACAGCAAGGAAGTTGAGATGATGGCGGAAGTAAAAATGGTGGGCACCAGCGAAGCCACGCTGAAGCCGGAACCGAAATACGTACTGTTCAGCGGCGGACGAGTGCAGATGTATCTGCCCAAACCCGACCAGGTGACTCAGTTCGATGTGGGAAAGAACAATGCTGACTTTCAGAACTATGTGCTGGTCGTCGGCTTCGGCGGAAGCGGCCAGGATTTGCAGAAATCATTCGATGTGACCTATGGCGGCCAGGAAACCATCGACCAGGTGGCTACGGCAAAACTCGAACTGGTGCCGAAATCAGAGCGGGTACGCAACACCTACAAGCAAATCACGCTGTGGATCGACCCGGAAAAGGGTGTTTCAGTCCAGCAAAAGTTCATTTCGCCCCAAGGCGATTACAAACTCGTAAACTATTTCGACACCCAAATCAACGGCAAGAAAATTCCGGATGACGTTTTTAAGTTGAAGACGACGAGCAAGACGCAGACGATATCGCCCAAGGGTTAAATTGTTGAATATAAATACGATAAAATAACAGTACGAGATTTGCACAGTGGCCTATATACTGGCCGCAACCCTTAGTTAGGTTTCTTCATGGCCAAGGTTTTTACGATTACAGTCCCTCCTAAGCTGGGAAACAAGCGCCGCCAACGCACCTCGGATCCTCGATATGTGGACGGGCAACGTCTGCTGGTCGAAGCGTTGAAGTATCTGGCGCAAGAGGACCCCATCAAGAACCGGTCAGCGATCGAACTACTCTCTGAGCATGTGCGGACGCGATTCCGCATGAGCGATTCGCCGCTGGCGTAGAGAACTGCCGGCGTCGCTCTGCGTTCGGGTCTTAGGTGTTGGGTCTTAGGTCTTGGGCGCTAAGCGAGACCCATACACAGACGGCCTAAGACCGAAAACCTAACACCCGATACCCCATTTGGAAAGAAAAAGGGAGCGGATTGCGCCGCTCCCTTTTCGTCGCGTTCGGGCTAGTTTAGAACGTGTAGCGCCCGCCCAGTTGCATGATCCGCGGCTTGAACAGAGTGTTGATGTAGTTGCCGAAGCTGGGACTGTAGTCGGTGTAGTTGTTGACGTTCTGGATGTTGCCCACATCGAAGCGGACGGTGTTGGTCACGTTGAAGACTTCCCAGCTGAGTCGCAGGTTCTGGCTCTCGGTGATCTTCCACTCCTTTGCCAGGCCCATATCGATGTTGAATGCGCCGGGTCCGCGAAGTTCGTTGCGCTGTCCGGACTCTCCCGGATAGGCATCGCGGAACTGGTTGATCGCCGCATTCGGATCCGTAGGGTTGGTAATTCCGGGGTTTTTGAATACGTTCGGGCCCGTTCCTCCGCCAGACTGCGCGACGATGAATTGCCCGGTCTGCGGCTTCTTTCCGATCAGGATTGAGTTGGATTCAAGATCCCAGTTTGTCGGCCAGCTATAGAACGGATAAACGGAGAACGGGAATCCAGTCGACCAGCGCCACAGGCCGGAGATCTGCCAGCCGCCAACGATTGCGTCTGCGATCTTTCCCATCCCCGAGCCATAGCGCTTGCCCTTGCCGACCGGGAGTTGATAGACCCAGTTGGCGTTGATGGCATGCGTGGTGTCGAAATCAGAAGGCCCACGGAGTTGGTTCGGCATCCAGGCGTTGATGATTTGGCTGGAGAAGCCCAGGCCTTCAAAGACGCTGATGCGTTCGGCGTTGGAGCCGATGTCGATCGACTTCGAGTACGTGTAGTTCAGGTCGAACGTAAGATTGCCCGTGTGATGGCGCAGACTCACTTGGCCAGAGTTGTAAGCGCTGTTGCCGATGCTTGACCAAGAGTCCAGCGACGAATATTGCGGTGACCAGAAGGCATAGCCGGTGGTTTGTCCGTTAATGGTCGCGCAGGCTGGAAAGCACTCATTGGTATTGGTCGTCCCGGAGTATCCCGGCACGTCGAGGTAAGCCAGAGAATAGGTTTCGTTCGCAGCTCCTGCTGACGGGCCGCTGAAGGTGGCATACAGATCGTAAATTGCCTGCGTCGATGTAAATGTCTTGAGTCCTCCGGCATTGGGAGCGCTACCAAAGAAATAGCAGTTGACAACAGTTGTAGGCGTACAAGGAGGATTATTTGAGGCATTCGGACCCGCCTGGGGGAATAGATTCTCCCAGTAGGCAATGGGCTTGACGTTGCCAATGTCAGTGTTCTGCCAGTACTGCTTGGCCAATGCTTGAGCGGCCTGGTAGTAGGTCATGCCCGACTTCGGGTCCCTCAAGTTGGCCGGCTGAGCCAAGTCTCTCTCCGCCAGCAAGCGATGCGCATAGCGTCCAACGAACGCGGTCTCGAGAACGAAGCCGTGCCCCAGTTCCCGTGTGATCGACAAGTTCACAACGTGGGAGTACGGAGTCTTCAGCTTGTCGTCGAGGCCAAACCCGATCTGAAATGCGTACGGGAAAGTGACCGGGAAAGAACCGGAAGGTGCAGGGAACGTAAGCGAGCACGGAGCCGTAGAACACGACGAGGTCGTCTGCAAGCTGGTCGTCGGGATCGTGTTAAGCGCGGTAAAGCGCGCGGCTGCATCTGGAGTTTGTATGCCGGCAGGATTGGACACCGAGGAACTCAAGCCAAACGCGCCTTCACGATCGAACGTGCTCGTAATGCCCTCGCCGAAATGATCGAAGTACATGCCGTAGCCGGCGCGAATGCTCGATTTTCCTGGGCCTCCCCACAGAGATCTCCAAATTCCAGAGTCGCCGCTGGGAGAATAAGCAAGCGCCAGACGTGGGGCGAAGTTGCGGTAATCATAACCCCAGTAGGGTCGTTTCCCGTTGGCCTGGCCGCCCAGAGAAAAGGTGAGATTGTTATCGTAGACATCACTTCCGGTTCCACACAATTGCACGCACGGGAAATAGCTTTTGCCCTGAGCCGCCGCTATACCCCGATTGATAAACCAGTCATGCGTGCTGATGGCGGGTTGAACCTGAGTGCCGGAGGCCTCATAGGGAGGCTCCAAGAGTGAGTATCGAAGGCCATAGGTCAGGGTCAAATTGGGGCGCATCCGCCATGAATCCTGGGCATACCACTCGTACTCCCAGGCGCGGAAGTGTCGGTCGATCAACGCGCCCTCCTGAATCGGATGCAGGTTTTTGTCGAGGTTGTAATTTGAATCCACCTCGGAAATGAGACCTGCGAGTGCAGTAATGGCCAAGTTATATGCGCCGTAAAAGCTTTGAGAAATCGCGGGCAGTCCCATGGCTGCACCCATCGGACTTGAAGGATCGAGGGTGCCTCCAGAACCCGCAATTGAAGTAGGGCTCAGCCAGTCCGGGTTCGTCGAGGCGGTGAAGTACGACGTGAAATTGGACGCGCCCACGTTATCAATCTTCCGCACATTCATCCCAAACTGGAGCGCGTGCTTACCCATCTGTTTGCTAATGTCGTCGACGAAGTTCTGCACTGGGACATGTCGCTGGTTGGTCTTACTGAAGGATTGGATGTTGTCGAGGAAGCGAAAGTGCACGTAATGCGAGTTCTGCAGGCCGCGATCGTCATAAGCCTGGCGAACATAGCCGTAACGGAAATTGTTGATCCATGAATTCTTAAACGTGGCGGTATAGCCGGCGGTGATGCCCTTACTGGTCACGACTTCCACGACGGAGTTGGGCTGACCCGGAAATTGTTGTGCGCCAGCGGAATTATGCTCTCCATCCTGAACGCCGCGGACAAACAAGCGATGGCTGCCATTGGCAGTCAGGTTGTAGTCCAGCTTACCGACAAACATATTGAGATTATCCGGAGCGGGCGAGTTGAAGGTGTATCCCAGAGCGTTTAATCCGTCGCCAACGCTGCTGCTATTCGGCTTGGGATACTGATTGAACACGTCCATCACATAGGGGTTCGCTCCGGGGAAGGATCCGGAGTGTGTACCGCTGAACGTGCAACTGCCGATGGATGCGCAGTTCGGGTCGAGTGCAGCCAATTGCGCGGGCGTAAGCCGATATGTGCCAGAAGAGGGGCAATTCGCCGATCCTGGGTCGCATTGGTAAGTGAGGTAGCCATTTCTCAGATCGTTGCTCGGGACAGTCCGGATGACGGACTGATCCTCGCGCTTTCTCATTCCTTCGAAGCTGAGAAAGAAGAACAGGCGGTCTTTCTTGATGGGGCCGCCGAAGAATGCGCCGTACGTATTACGAAGCAGGAACGGCGGGCGGTTGGAAAGACCCGACTGAACTTGTGAGGCTTCGATGAACCAATCGTTTCCGGAGAAGGTTGGACGGTAATACTCGTAGGCTCCGCCATGCCAGTGGTTCGTTCCACTCTTGGTCACCAGGGCAACTTGACCACCCGAGGAACGGCCGGTATCCGCGTCGGAGTTGGCCGTCGTCACCCGAAATTCCTCCAGGGAATCCAGCGGGACACGGATGGAACCTTGCAGTCTGCCGGTGGCCTGATCGTTGTCGTCGGTTCCGTCAAGGGTCACGTTGGTCTGATCGCTGCGTCCGCCGTTCACCGCGCCGCTGCGGCTGTCAGCATCGAAGCCGCTCTGGGTGGTGCTGTTGATCTTGTCCATGTTGTTGCCGGTGAAGGTGACACCGGACTGCAGGGTCAGGATGCTGGTGGGTTCGCGGCCTTCAAAGGGCAGAGCCTGAATCTGCTGGTTGTCGAAGACGTGTCCCATGGTGGCGTCGTCGGTATTGATCAGGGTTGCTGTCGCGTTAACTTCAACGACCTCGGCTCCTGCAGCGACCTGCAGGGTCACGTTGAGCAAGGCCGGGGTGCGGACCAGGAGCTGGACGTTAGTCTCTTTCACGGTGGCGAATCCGCGCGACTTCACAGAGAGTTCATAGGTCGCCGGAGGGAGCTCGAGAAACTGGTATTCGCCTTGACCGCTGGTTGTGGTGTTGCGGGATAGACCGGTCGCGGGATCGGTGATCGTAACCGTCGCGCCGACAACCACCGCACCTTTGGCGTCGCTGACGATGCCATGGATAGAGGTCGTCGCGGACTGCGCAAGGACCAGCGTGCTGAGGGCGAGAAACGTACCAAACAGGACTGCTACCTGCCATGAGCGAGAACGCATAGGAAGCTCCCTTCGCCTTGCGGGCGATTGTTTTCCGATTACGTCACTGCCCAGGTTTATTGCAACGCGGGATCCTGGGAAAAACGGTGAGGCGGTAGTGTGCAACATCGTGGCGGAGATGTTCAAGGTGAATTTTTCACGATGTAAAAGAAAACAAACTGTTTGAAGGTGTTGGCGCGCCCGATCTCGTGACCCGCGGTTACAAAAAAAGGCGGGACGGATTTCTCCGCCCCGCAGGTGAAATGTCGAGCGCCTCAGAACTCGTAACGCATCGAGAACTGCATTACGCGCGGAACGCTCAGGGTGTTGGTGTAAGCTCCAAAATTGCCGAACGTGAGGCCGAACTGGAATGCAGACTGCGCGGCGTCAAAGCGCGGCGTGTTGGTTACGTTGAAAACTTCCCATGCGAACTTCAGGTTCTGAGTCTCGGTGATCTTCCACGTCTTGAACAAGCCGTCGTCCAATTCCAGATAGCCCGGCCCGCGGAGCTCGTTGCGTTGTCCCGATTGGCCAGGGAGTGGAAAGGTGAATGCACCGGAAGCTTTAGTCGTGTCCTGGAACATGTTGGGATTGCCGGCAGAGTCCCGGAAGACCCCGATCTTACCAGTCGGACCGGTCTGGATGGCGGCGCCCTCCAACTGCCAGTTGGTGGACCATCCGGCTCCGGACGACATGGTGAAGGGCAGTCCGCTGGTCCAGTGGAAGATGCCCGAAATTCCCCAGCCTCCGACGATCGCGTCTACTACCTTGTTCATGTTGGAAGCGTAGTGCCGGCCTCGTCCAAGCGGAAGTTCGTAGACCCAGTTGGAGTTGATCTGGTGCTTCATATCGAAGTCCGAGACCGCGCGCAGCGCGCCCGGATCCCATGCGTTGATGATCTGGCTGGCGAATCCGAATCCCTCGAACTCGTTGATACGCTCAGCGTTGGAACCGACGTCCATTGATTTCGAGTAGGTGTAGTTGAAATCAAACTGCAGTCCGCTGGTCATGGCATGTCGCAGGCTGAGTTGGAGTCCGTTGTACGCGCTGTTGCCGATACTGCGCCAGGAGTACAACGACGAGAACTGGTCGTCGAAGAAGGCATAAGGCTGCATGCTGGTCTGCCCCGGGAGTTGGGCGCAAGCAGGCAAGCAGAGTAAATCAGCGACGAAGAGCGCTGTCGTTTCGTTGTAGGAGAAACAGGAGAACATGTCGTACATCGCCTGAGTGGCGTTGTAGTTCGTCACCGAGGAATTGCTCCCAGGAGCACAACCAAGATTGGCGTCACTGCCGGGAGGGCCGAAACCGAGCTGTCCGGCTGCACCCGGGAACAAGTTCTCCCAGTACGGAATAGGATTGGTACCGAACTGGCTGATGTCCGTACCTGCAACCGCAGCCTTGGTGAGCTGGCTGGCTGCGCTGAAGTAGTCCACCTTCGACTTCGGGTCAACTAGGTCCAAGGGCATTGCTAAGTCGTCCTCCTGCAGGAGACGATGAGCGAAGCGGCCTATGTAGGACGCTTCAACCACAAAGCTTCTGCTAAGTTCGCGCGTAATTGAGAAATCCACGACGTGCGAGTAGGGCGTCTTGAGCTTGTCATCCAAGCCCCAATAGATGGCGAAGGACCCGGGGTTAAACAGAGTAGGAGGAGTGACCAGACCGGGAAGCGGTGGAGGCGCCGGACCTACTACCTGCTGGCCGCAATACGTGGCGCTTGCCGAGGGCAGGGTGAAGAGTCCCGTGAAGCGCGGTGTGCAATCGACATCCTGGTATCCGGCAGGATTCACAAGGGTTGTCGTCAAGCCGAATGAACCGTTGCGATCGAAGCTGTTCACGATGCCCTCTCCGAAGTGATCGAAGTAGATGCCGTAGCCAGCCCGAATCGAACTCTTTCCGGCGCTGCCGAACAGAGCATGGAGGAATCCGCTGTCGGCATGCGGCGAGTAAGCCAGAGCGATGCGAGGCGCCAAGTCTTTATAGTCCCAGTTCCAGAAAGGCTGCTTGCCGTTCGCTTGGCCGCCAAGCGACATCTGTACCAAGCCGTTCGGAGTAGTGGAGTTGATGGTTTGTCCCTGCCGCATAGCAGTTCCGCGATTCTGGAACCATTGATTGAGGCTGAGGCTAGGGGCGACCTGATTGCCGTGCGTTTCATATGGCGGCTGGAGCAGCGAATAACGCAGCCCGCCGGTTAGAGTGAGGCTGGGGGTCACGCGCCAGCTATCCTGTGCGTAGAACTCGCCTTCGTGGCTGCGAAAGTTGCGCGTGATCATTTGGCCAGGAGCAAAGAAGTGACCGTGCTTGTCCTGGTTATAGGTTTTGTTGGTCTCGGTGATAAGACCGGTAACTGCCGCGGTAGCGAAATCATAGTTCGTTCCAAACGAGCTATCGACGCTGGGGTATATCCCGGTAGCGACACCACAGGCGGGATTCTGAGATGCGGGATCCAGACTGCTGCAACTGTTGGCTATGCTCGCATTGTCGAGCCAATACACATTGGTCCCAGCGGTCGAGAAGTTCTGGGCGTTGCCGCTGCGGTTGTTGGTAATGATGCGCAAATTGCCGCCGAATTGGAAGGTGTGCTTACCCTTGGTCCAGCTCACGTCGTCCACAAAATTGTGGACCGGAACATTGGTCAGGATCGTCGGCGTGAATCCTTGCCCGGTCACGCTATCCATGCCTCGGAAGTAGATGTAGTCGGAGACACCGATGCCGGTGTTACCAACGCCTTGGCGGACCAGTCCGTAGCGGAAGTTGTTAATCAGGTTGCTGCGCAGCAAGGCAGTGTAACCAGCAAAGATCCCCTTGCTGTTGTTGGTTTGGAAAGTATTGGAGGGCAGACCGGGAAATTGCGGAACCCCATTGGTATGCCAATTCTGTAGATGGCCTTTCACAAACAGGCTGTGATTGCCGTTTTGTGTCAGCTTGTAATCGAGCTTGATGATATAGGTGTCGTGCTTGGTGGGGTTGGGAGCGGCGAAGGTAAATCCGCGAAAGTCCAAGCCATCACCAACCGAGTCAGTATTCGGGGACGGATACCCGGCGAAAATCGCGGAGGAGTTCGTTCCGTTAATGTTGGCGACATAAGGATCGGCGCCACCATTGTACGGAAAACCAGCGGCGGTGAAGTTGCACGTTTGCGGCGACGCCGACACGCAGCCCTGGTCGATATTAGCCAACCCTGCAGGCGTCATCGTGACAAGATTCTGGCCCGGAGCCACTTTCGACGACGACGTAATGGAAAAGTTGGCATTGGAGGCGCCGACTACGCACAGCGGGTCCGACGTGTTGCAGGGATACTGGATGACACCCGTGCGCAGCAAGTCGCTGGGAACAACCCGGGTAGTTTGCACAGCTTCATTGGTTCGCTGCCCCTCATATCCGCCAAAGAAGAACAGTCGATCTTTCTTGATTGGGCCACCGACCCAGGCGCCGAAGGTATTGCGGACGAGCGGGCCAGGGCGATTGGGCAATCCGGACTGTCCTTGCGCGTGCTCATTAAACCAGTCGTTTGCCTGCCCGAGATTGGATCGGTTGTATTCGTAGAACGTACCGTGCAAACTGTTCGTGCCACTCTTGGTCACCATGTTGACCTGTGCGCCGGAGGAGCGGCCGGAATCGGCGTTGGAGTTGGTAGTAGTAACGCGAAATTCCTGGATCGAGTCCAGCGGAACTCTCAGAGCACCCTGAAAGGCGAGCCCCAGTAACTGGTCGTTGTTATCCAGTCCGTCCACGGTGACGTTGGTCTGGTCGCTGCGGGCTCCCGCCACGGCACCCCCGCGGCTATCTTCGGCCTGATTGGGCTTGCTGTTGTCCTGATTGGTGTTGCTCCCCAGATAGGTGACGCCGGGCTGCAAACTGAGAATGCTGACCGGATCCCGGCCCTCGGAAGGAAGGTTCGCCAGTTGAATGCTGTTAAAAACATTGCCCTGACTGGCATCGGTGGTGTTGACGAGCGCGGCCTCTCCACTCACCTCCACCACTTCGGTCGACCCTTTTACCGACAACGATATGTCCAAGGTCGCAGGTTGGCTCACCTGCAGGACAACTTTGTCCTGTTTCATCATTGCAAATCCAGGTGCGGCGATCGACAGGGTATACGCCGCCGGAGGTACCTCCAAAAACTGATAAACACCGTCGGCGGCGGACTTCGTCGTCCGGGAAAATCCGGTTGACGCGTTGGCGAGCGTAACTGTTGCACCTTGTACGACTGCACCCTTGGGATCGGTGATGGTTCCACGAAGAGAGGTGGTAGCGGTCTGCGCGAAGCCTAGCGAGCAGACAAACAGGGATAGGACAGCAAGGGCGACAGCTGCGCGTGAGCTAGAAAGCATTGGGGGGCTCCTTTGCCGCACGAAGCGTTTGAATTGAATTGTCGTTTCCCACGAGCAATCTCAAAGACGAGTAAGACCCCACGGGAATCTGATGGGCCGCTATTTTGCAACCGAAGGACCAAAACATTCAAGAACAATTTGTAAGGATTCTGTCAATTTAATCGTTTAAATACACGGTTTTCGGTAGGAAGGCTTCCAAAATTGGAAATTTATTCACCCCGCTGGAAGAGTCCTGACGCAAGAACAATCAGCGCTGGATAGCATTCCAGCGTGTAGCGGGGCTCAGGGTTCTCGAGGCTCCCGAGAAACACCGAGCGCAGCAGCAGAAATAAAATCAATAAGCCGATGCCAAAAATTGGGCAGTTCCGGGCAAATCCACCAGCTGCTAAGGCTACGTACGCGAGATTGATGAGTCCGAAGCTGAGACTTAGCGTAAGCCAGCGAGCGTCATCGTTGAACTCCCACCAGCGCGGGTCCGAAGGAAAAAGCTCGGTGCGAGGCCGGAGCCACATGTCGACAATACGCAGGGCCGGCAACCAGACGTAATACCGCAGGGGAGCAGCATGAACCCGCTCTGCAGCCAGGCTCCCGAAACGCGCATCAAGCTCCGGAGTCATATCGTGGCTGGCGTTGTATTCTGAGAAGAGTTGGCTGGTTTCTGCGCGCTGCTCGCCCGAATCGAAGGCACGATTTGGGAGACGCGAGACGTCGATGTCGGCCCCGGGTACCGGCCAGTAGATTTCCTGAACAGACACGTAGTCAGCCATCCACGTCTTCACCCAGCGATTGAAGCCAGTCATGATCAGTTCGTCGGAGTCAGTCGCGTAGCGCGGAGCCAAGGGTTCAAAGCGGTGCAGGGTATGCAGGTTGCGCAACGTCCAGGGAACCAGTGGACCCAAGGCGGCGACAGCAACCAGCAATCCGGCGGCAACAATCGTTCGCGGGTGAAGCACTCCTGCTGGCAAAGAACCTCGCATTGTGCGCAGCAGTAGCCAGAACAGATATGCGCCGATCGCCGCGAGCAGGATTCCACCATCCGGACGTAGAAAAATTGCAGCCGAGGTGGCAAGCCCGCAGCCCAGCCAGTATCTGAGTGGATGCCTCGAACCGCCGCCGATGCCCAAAGCCTGGAGGGCAAGATTCAGCGCGAGAGCGGTGAAGAAAATCTCAAGCGTTTCGGTGAGCGCGGCAGCGGCGTAGTTTGCCAGGAACGGGCAAAATGCGGCCAGCAGAAAAGCCGCTTTCGCGGCCCGTTTGGAAAACAAGCGGCGTGACATATCGGCAATCAGGAAGCAGGTGAGCAGATCGAATAACACCTGAACCAGCAGCACCGCGCGAAAATTATCGACTCCGAAGATGGCGAAGATCGCGGCGAGAAAGGCAGGATATCCGGGAAGGCGCGACAGGGTCGGGGTGATCACTCCGGAATTAGTAATCCCATAAACGCCATGCTGCAGCCAGTTCCTGGCTATGTCGGCGTATAGTCGCGAGTCATCGACGACCGCCGGAAATCGCAACACCAGGCCCAACCGCAGGACAAGCCCGACGATGCCTGCCAACACAAAGAACCGCGCCTGCTTGCGATCGAAGCGCATCCGTTCCGGCACGAGCGCATGATAGCGCGTTTGCGGGAATCCCGGGGTGCAGAAATTGCATCTTACCAACCCAGAGCGGCGACTCACCCTGGATCTTCGCGCATTGACCGTGTGCTTTCCGCAGCATACGATGAACATCGTCCCACATGGCTCAACCTGTCTTTTATGATCCCCAGCGCGCCCGCTGGAAACGCTTGCGCCGCACCTTCGACGTTGCCGCAGTGCTGATCTCTGCACTGATCATTTTTTTTGCGTATACGGCACTGCGCGATGAGCCCTTGCCGGAACTGCTGTTTTCCCCGCAAAAGCGCGCTTTCAAAGCTTTGAAGGAGAGCGAAAAGGAAAAGGCCCGAGATCGTCAAAAACGGGCAGCGGCGCGCTCGCATCGCAAGTCGAAACTGGCAGCGTCGCAGGTCAGGCTCAATGAACAGGAAGGGATTCGCGCTGCCTTCTACGTCCCCTGGGATGCCGCCAGCTTTTCGTCTCTGCGCTCCTACGCCCACCAGATCGACATTCTTTATCCTGACTGGCTGCACGTGCTGACCCCGGACGGTCATCTACAAGCGGTCGACGACCAGACGAATAAGTACTTCAATCTCATACAGGGCAACAACGTTCTATCGGTCGATGACCGTGTCATGCCGTTTCTGAAGGCCGAAGATCCCACCATGGAAGTTTTTCCGATGGTGAACAATTCGGACGGGATGGACTGGAAGGATATTTCCGGTTTTCTCAATGATCCCGACGCGAGAGCGCAATTCCGCCGCGAAGCCAGCCTGTTTCTATCGTCAGGCCGATACCGCGGGTTGATGATCGATTTCGAAACCTTCGCTCCCAGCGGACAGCCGGGGTACATTGCCCTTTTGCGGGAGGTGTCCGCCGATCTTCATGGGCGCGGGATGAAGCTGTACGTGGCCGTGCCCACGCACAATGAGGAATTTGACTACCCGTCGGTTGCGGCGGCAGCCGACGGCGTCATCGTAATGAATTATGACGAACATTATCCCGGTGGGAAGCCGGGGCCGGTCGCGTCGCAGGATTGGTTCGATACCAATCTGAAGTTCGATCGCGGAGTGATTCCCAAAGAAAAACTCATCTGCGCGATCGCGAACTATGGCTACGACTGGGTGGAAAAACCAAAAACCGGGAAGTTGCCACCCGGCGTTCACGATTCATCCGTAAGCGCGCAAGACGCGTGGCTGGCAGCGCGGGATTCCGATGAGGACATCAACTTCGACGACGATGCGATGAATCCTCATTTCAGCTATCTCGACGAACTCAACTTGCGCCACGATATCTGGTTTGTCGATGCGGTGACCGCCTTAAACCAGATGCGATCCGCCCAGGCACAGGGGATTCAGACCTTCGCACTGTGGCGTCTGGGCAGCGAGGATCGCTCTCTGTGGCGAGTGTGGGATGTACCCGGCGATCCCGGTGCCGTGGACAAGTTGCGCGATGTGCCGCCCGGGGCCGAGGTCGACATGGAAGGCCAAGGTGAGATCCTGCGCATCGAAGACAGGCCGGCGCATGGAACTCGCGACCTCACCGTAGATCCCGGCAGCAACATGATCACCGACGAGGTCTTTCAGAATACCCCGGAACCTTATCGGGTGGCGCGCTATGGCTACAGTCCGAAGAAGATTGCGATCAGCTTTGATGACGGACCCGATCCGGAATGGACGCCGAAGATCCTCGATGTTCTGAAAAAGAAGAATGCTACGGCCACTTTCTTCCTGATTGGCATTCAGAGCGAGAAGTTTCCCGGCGTCGCCAAGCAGGTCTTTGACGACGGAAATACGATCGGGAATCACACCTTCACGCATCCGGATGTAACCAATGCCTCCACCGGCTACATGAAGTTTGAGTTGAACCTTGCCGAGAGGCTCTATGCCAGCCAGTTTGGCGTGCGCACGGTATTGTTCCGCCCTCCCTACGCCATCGACGAAGAACCTGACACAGCGGACCAGGTGCGTCCGCTCGAGATTCCGCAGGAGATGGGATACATCACGGTCGGCAACAGAATCGATCCCAATGACTGGAGCGAGCATCCGCATCGCTCGGCGGAGCAGATTACAGATTATGTGCTCGCGCATTTGCCTCCGTGCCGCATAGAAGATCTGCGTTGCGGAAATGTCGTTCTGCTGCACGATGGCGGCGGCGATCGCTCGGAAACCGTGCGTGCCTTGCCGATGATCATCGATGGAATCCGGGCCAAGGGATATGAGATCGCGCCCGTTTACGAACTGCTGGGCATGCAGAAGGCAAACGTGATGGCGCCCCTGCCTCGCGCCGAACGCTGGGCGGCGCGACTGGACCGGCTCGGGTTCTGGATGTTTCAAGGCGTCATCATCGGAATCACGTGGATTTTCGTGATCGGAGACCTGCTGATGACGGGCCGGCTGGTTTTCATCGGGACCGCGGCTATTTACGATCGCCTGCACGAAAAGATCTTCGGCAAACCTGCCGAAGTCGCGTCTTACCGGCCGAAGGTTGCCGTCCTGATTCCGGCCTATAACGAGGAAAAGGTCATTGAGCGCACGGTGCGAGCCGCGCTGAATTCACAGTACCCCAATCTGCGGGTCATCGTGATCGACGACGGTTCGAAGGACAGAACGCTGGAAGTGGCACGCAATGCCTTCGAAGCTGAAGCTGCAGTTGGAAAAGTCCTGATCCTGGGCAAGAAGAACTCTGGAAAAGCTGAGGCGCTCAACTACGGGATCGAGCACATCGGAGATGCCGAGCTTTTTGTTGGCATCGATGCCGATACCATTATCGCGCCCGACGCGATCTCGCGGCTAGTGCCTCACTTCATTAATCCCAAAGTCGGGGCCATCGCGGGCAATGCCAAGGTCGGCAATCGGGTGAATCTTTGGACGCGCTGGCAGGCCCTCGAATACATCACGAGCCAGAACTTTGAGCGCCGTGCTCTGGATGTTCTGGGAGCGGTCACCGTGGTTCCGGGGGCTATTGGAGCGTGGCGGGTTTCCGCGGTGCGCGAGGCTGGAGGCTATCACGTCGATACCGTCGCAGAAGATGCCGATCTCACGATGGCCCTTTTACGTCTGGGATATCGCGTTGAGTATGAGGATATGGCGCTGGCCTACACCGAAGCGCCAACCAACGCGAATGGCCTGATGCGCCAGCGGTTCCGTTGGTCGTTCGGAATTTTGCAAGCGGTTTACAAGCACCGCAAGGTGGTGGGGCGCGAAGGGCCGCTCGGATGGGTGGCGTTACCCAACATCTTCGTGTTCCAGATTATCCTGCCGCTGGTGTCTCCGCTGATCGACATCATGTTCGCGGTGGGTACGATCTGGTATTTCATCCAGAAGCATTTCCATCCGGATTCGACCGATCCGGCGAGTTTCCACAAGCTGGTTGCGTTCTTCTTCGCGTTTCTGGTGATCGATTTCATTGCGTCTGTAATTGCATTCGCGCTCGAACGCCGGCGGCCTGACGACAAAGAAGATGTAATGCTGCTGAGCCAGGTTTGGCTGCAACGGTTCGCCTATCGCCAGCTATTCTCGGTGGTGCTGTTCAAGACACTGAAACGCGCGCTGGAAGGGCGGAAGTTCGCTTGGGACAAACTGGAGCGCACGGCGGCCGTGCAATACGTTCCGGCGGAGAAGCACGATCACGTCAACGTGCCGTAGCGCCGGCGTCCCGCCGGCTGTCGCGGGAGCGTCCTCGCTCCCGCACGGGTTGTTCCGAAACATTATTGGAATTGAGACGCTTCCGGCAGAGGCGGCGCGACGCCGCCACGACAGCCGCCGGTACGGCGTCGCTACCTAAAAAGCAGCGGTGCGAACTCGGACAGATTCCTGCGCCAGACCATCCACGTATGCTTCCCGGGCGTCTCGATGTCGGTGTGCTGAATTCCCTTCTGCTTTAGCCATTCCCGAAGGTTGCGGTTCGGGGTGATAAGGCGGTCTTCGGTGCCGCAGGCGATCCAGAGGACATGAAGCTGCTGATTTGCTTTGGCATCAAGCGCGGAAAAATCTTTGTCGAACGGTTCGGGCAATCCGCCGGCGCTAAACGCTCCGATCCACGCGAACTTGTCCACATTGTTCAAACCGGTCATTAGCGATTCCGATCCGCCCATGGAAA
>Ga0070730_10000753_pt1 | contig 34817 bp, 23 predicted proteins | sample Coa_R1_3_FD_66447 | JGI IMG/M metagenome (GOLD analysis project Ga0070730, IMG submission 66447) | Surface soil microbial communities from Centralia Pennsylvania, which are recovering from an underground coalmine fire - Coalmine... | ecosystem: Environmental > Terrestrial > Soil > Unclassified ...
AGGCGGCCGGCCAGGTTCAAGATCGCATCGCCCTGTGACAATAGCTGGGCGCGGGTCCAGCGGTTCAAATCCTGGCCGGCGGCCGGTGTGCCGGCGCGGCAGGCGCTCTCGAAGGCGGCCAGGTCCGTCAGGTGCGGCAGGAAGGCCTGCCAGTCGGCCGCCAGCACCGACGGCATGGGCAAGGGCTCGACCATGAAGGTGGCCTTGCCGGCCACGGCCGCCTCAATCAGGCTGGTGCTATACGACGACAGGACGACGTCACTGGCCAGGATCCACTCGCGGACCGTTTCGGCTTTCGTCACATGGATGGCGCTGGGCAGGCTGGGCAGTTGGCGCCCGGCAAAGGCCAGGAAACTGTCGAGCGGCACGGCCGGCCGCGGGCGAATGATGATCTCAACATCGCCCTGGGCCGCCACGGCGGCGCACCACGCCAGGACCGCCGCCAGGGACTCCTGGCAAAAGCGGGCCATGATGTCCATCTGGTCCCGCTTGAGGCCGCTGCGCTCGAGCTGGTCCAGCTTCCAATCGGCATAGAACGCCCAGTTGTAATTCTCTGGAAAGAATACCCAGCGGCGCTGAGGGTCAAGGCCGTGCCGCTCGGCCAGCTCCAACCGCGATGGGAAGTATTGCCGATAGGGGTCCGCGTAGAGCATGTAGGCGGGCTGGCCGTTGAGGAAGATGTGCTGGCGAGGAACGCCGCGCTGCTGAAGACTGTCGACAAAGAACTGCCCCCAGGCATGGTGGAGCACTTGCTGCGTTTCAAACTCGCCGTCGGGCATTTTGGCGGCGCGGTTGCCCTCGTAGAACAGCTCCTCCCAGGCCAGGTTGAAATAGGCGGCTTTCGGCCAATCGAGGATGAAGGGGTAGTTCCGCAGGCTGTCGGAGTAGATGAATGGCACGGCCACTACCCGCGGCTGGAACCGCCGCAGCGCGGAGGCCACGCCATAGGGCTGCTGGACAATTTCCACCCTCAGCCCATGGCGCGCTTCGCACAGATACTTGATGGCACACAGCACGTCGAGCTCGCGAGCGACGTGCTCATACAGCAGGATCAGGTCAACAGGCTCCAGGCCAGACGGGCGGCGCATCAGGCGCGCGCCTCCCAAATGCGCTCGGCCAGGCTGGCTCCATCCAGCCGATGGTAACGGAGCGCCTCCGACGGGGTGCCGCAGGCCGGCCAGCCTTCGACGGCCAGCTTGGCTAAGCGGCGTCCGGCCAGGCGCCCGCCTGCGACGAGCGCATTCAGCAGGCAATCTCCCAGGCCGCCGGTGGGCGCGTGATCGTCCAGGACAAAGATAGACGAATGCGGCGCAACCAGGCTGGCCAGCTGCCCCGCCTCCACCCGGTTGAGCCAGGGCCAGTTGACAACCTGCAAGCCAAAGCCGCGGCCGGCCAGCAGCTCACTGGCCAACAGGGCCTCGTGCAGCATCACCGGCCCATAGCCAAACAGAATGGCATCGGCGCCACCGGTCAGGGCCACCCCCGTGCCGGGCGTGAAGGCATAGTCCGGCGGAAGCTGGATCCGGCGCGGCGACGGCCCAATATTCATCCGCAGCACGCACACCTCGGTCGCCTGATTGACGCAGTAGTCGACGGCCTGTGCGGTCTCGCTGGCGCTGCAGGGCTGAATGATGACGCAGTTGGGCAGCGCGCTAAACAGTGAGATATCGCGGACGCTCTGGTGAGAGCGGCCGGGCCCGGCGGGGATCAGGCCGGCGTAGTGGCAGGCATAGATGATCTTGCTGTGCTCGCAGGCATTGTTGTAGATCTGCTCATTGGCACGCGCGGCCAGGAAGCTGGCAAATGAGTTCACCACCGGCAGCAAGCCCTGGCGGGCCAGGCCGCCGGCCATCGACACCATGTCCTGTTCGGCGATGCCGTTTTCGATGAAACGCTCGGGATAGGTCAGCTCAAATTCGCGCACCCGGCAGTCGGCGGCCAGGTCTCCATCCAGCACCACCAGGTTCGGGTGGGTCGCGGCCAGCGATACCAGGGCCCGGCCGTAGGCCTCGCCCACGTACTCATCGGAGACGGGGGCCGGCTTGATTTCACCGCCGCGGCTGATCGGCTCGCCCAAGGCATTCAGCGGCACGGCGCCGGCGGCCACGGGCTCCATGGCCTCCAGGGCCACGGGCGGGTGCCCGGCGCTGTGCAGGCGCTCATTGATGCGCTGGATCAGCTCAGCATAGGCGCGGGCATAGGCGTCGTCGTCGGGCGCGCCGGCATGCCACCTGTAGTAGCCCTGGCCGTCTTTGAGGGCGATCGGGTGCTCCATGAACGACACCCCGCGCCCCTTGAGCGTGTCTGCAATCAACAGCTTGGGCCGGTCAGCCACCCCGCGGAATTCGGCCAGCACCTGCTCGATGGCGCGCAGGTCGTGACCATCGCAGCGGGCGGTGTGCCAGCCAAACGCCGCGAACTTGCGGCTGAGGTCGCCGACGTCCACGATCTGGCTGACGAGCCTGTCCGACTGCACTTTATTGTGGTCCACGACGACGGTCAGGTTGTAAACTTGCTGCTGCATCGTGGCTTGCAGGGCCTCATAGTTCTGGCCCTCCTGCAGCTCGCCGTCGCCGGTCATCACAAATACGCGGCCGCCCCGGTGCAGGCGCGTTTTGGCCCAGGCCAGGCCGCGGCCTTTTGAAATGCCCATCCCGAGCGAGCCCGAATTGGCCTCGATGCCGGTGATGCCCACGTCCGGGTGGCCATCCAGCCCGCCCAGGCGGCGCAGCTTGAGGAACTTATCGCGCGGGATCACACCGGCCGCATACAGCACCGCATACAGGCCGGGCACATCGTGACCTTTCGACGAGAAATAAATGTCGCGGTCGGGGTGGGTGACGCCCAGCTCCAGCGTGTTCATCTCGCGGTAGTACAGCCAGGCCACCAGGTCCATGGCGCTGAAGCTGGTGCCTAGGTGCCCCGAGCCGGCTCGTTTGACCGCGGCCAGGGCATTGGCCCGGCACATATCCGCGATCAGCGCGACTTCATCGTACGGGTTCAAAGACGAGTCAGCGACCCGGTGGAACTCGTCCAGCGGGATCAGTGTCAGAGTTGGCATGTGTTCAGATGGATCCTATGGCGTGTAGGGCGGCCGATCGACCGGCGGCAGGCGCATCTGGCCGGCGGCCAGGTAGTTCTCGGCCAGCGCCCAGTCGGCCGGATGGTCGATGCTAAAACCTTCGGCGGCATCGGTGAAAAATGGGGCGATCACCCGGCCGCCGCGCGTGTGCGACTGCGCCACCACCCGGGTCCAGGCGATCTCCAGCGCGCTGTTCTGCACGTAGACTTTCGGCAGAGCCTGATATTGCCCGTCATGCCAGGGCACCGCCAGGGCCGACTGGTCGAGCAAGGGCTGCATAAACGGTCCGTCGATGGTCCACATCTTGCCGGGATGCTCATGACACAACTCGACCGCGCGGATCGAGTCGGCGCCAGGCGTATCCAGAAACTGCTGCCAGGCTCGCTCCAGCGTCTGCGGCTGCCGAAAGGGACTGGTGGGCCGCAGGATGCTGAAGGCGTCGTAGCGGTCTGGCAAGGCCGCCAGGGCATGTTCAATCCATTCAATGTCGGGCGAGGTGGCGGTGGCATACGCCTCTGGCCGCAAAAACGGGGCCTCGGCGCCATAGTAGCGCGCGATGTCGCGCGTGGCCTCGGAGTTGGTGGAGACAATGATGCGGGCAAACAGGCCGCTGGCGCGCGCGCCGGCAATGGTATAGGCGATCAGCGGATGACCGGCCAGCAGGCGAACGTTCTTGCCCGGCACGCGCAGCGAGCCGGAGCGGGCGGGAATGAGCGCGAGACAGGTGGTGGGCATGGTTGGGTGAAGGTGTGCGATGGAGCGGCCGGGGGCACGGTCGGCCAGCCGCCGGTGAGGTGGGCCGTACTCAGGGCGCCAGGGTCGGAAAGAGTGGCCGGGCCTGATCGAGTGCGCGCGCGGCGACATCACGCGCCTGGTACAGGGCCAGGTCGGGCTGGGTGAGCCGGTACAGCACCAGGTCACTGGTCTGAGCGACCGCGGTCCCTAATTGGCCGGGCCCGACGTAATCAACGTCTCGCAGCATCAGCGCGTAGTCGGGCGCTGTCTGCAGCGGGTTGAGCCAAAGACTCCGATAGGTCGTGTTGTTATCGATCACCAGGCCGCTTTGGAAGTGGGCGGGAAAGCGCTCGAACACGAACATGTTGTACAACGCGAACTCCCAGGTCTTGGCGCGAGGCACGTCCACCAGCAGCAAGCGCGGCGGGTGCTGATCGAGATAGGTGACGATGGGGCTCAGGTCATAGCTTTCGGGTTTGCTGGCGGCGGATACGGCGAAGAGGCCGCCGACCTGCGCATAAAACGGCAGCAGCGCGCCAACAGCGGCCTGGCTGAGCAGCAGCGCGGCCAGGCCGCCCGTCGCGATGGGCTGCAAGTTGAAGCGTTTGAAATTGGGAACCTGCGCGGCCGCGCCAGCCGCGCTCAGCAGCAAATAGGGAAAGACATAGGTGAACGCCTTGTCGGCGGCGCGCAGGTTGCCCAGGCCCCACAAGATCAACAGCAGGGCCAGGCCGCCGGCCGCCACCGACAGCACCGCCCGGGCCGCGCGCGAGCCCCGCCGCAAAACCACCGCCGCGGCCAGGGCGCCCAACGCTGCGAACCAGGCTAACCCCAGCAGCAGGGCGACCCGCCGAAAAATGGCTGACCACGCGCCCGGCAGCGGCCAGACCAGCCAGGGCCGCGGCAGTCCCCAGAACGCGGCGATGGGGTCCTGGCGCAGAAGCTGGATCACTTCGGCCTCGATGGTCCCCACTTGCTGCACGACCGTCCCGATTGTGGCGGAGGTGACCAGGACGGCGACGAACTGTCCCGTAACGAGCAAGAAGGCCAGCGCCAGCCCGCCGGTGAGGAGGTGGTACAGAACTGACTGGGGGGGCACTTCGCGCTGCGCCAGGCCCAGGCCGTAGTAAACGGCAAAGCTCAGCGCCACCACCAGTATGACGGGCGGATGGAAACACAGAATGGCGGCGATGGAAAGTGACAGCAGGATGCGAGCCGGTGAGAGCCACGCCAGCGGCTCGGCTTCGAGCCGGATCCAGGCGAACACCAGCAGCAGCAGCGCCGGTATCGAGGCAATCTGGTAGCCGGCGTCGCGCTCCAGCACGAAGCGAGCCCAAAAGCCCAGGGCGATAGCCGGCCCGACTAAATACCAGATGAGGCGCGGCAGCTTGAGCTCGCTGCCGATGACCCAGCCGAGCGGCACAGCGGCGGCGAAACAGCTCAGCCCCATCACGTAGTAGTAGCGGTAGACGGGCAGGCCGGTGAGCTGCGCGCCCCAGGCGATGACGGCCGGGTAATTCTGCACGCTGGTGGACGACACAAACCGCGCTGTAAACAGGGCCGTGGGCGACACGGCGGACAGCGCCGCCAGGTTTGGCAGATTGGCGGTCGTGAACGAGGCGCCCCGCAGCAGCGTCTGCCAGCTCACGGTGCGCAGGCTCTCGGCCAACGACATGTAGACGAGTGCGTCGCTGGAGTTCGAGCGGAAGATCGTATATTGGATGCCCAGCAGCCAGAGCGGCGCGGTGAGCGCACCCAGCGTGGCCAGCAGCAGCCCGGCCAGGGGCAGGCCGGTCTGCCACTGGAGCAGGCCCGCGTACTCAGCCCGCCACCGGCGCCAGTGCAGGGCCGCCGCGCCCGCGCTGACGGCCAGCAGGGCGATCGTGACCGGGACGGCCCACAGCGCCACGGGGCCGACCCACATGATCAGCAGCCGCTCCAGCAGGCCGAGGATGACCAGCCCCAGGGCAGGGCCGATGGCCAGCGCCAGCGCCACTCGCCGCGGGCCGGGCGCCAGCAGCCAGAGGGCGGGGCCGGCGCCGATCGCGCCGAGCGCGGCCAGGCCAACCAGGAAACCGAGAGTATCCGGCATCAGTTTGTCAGGGCATGGTCGGGGCGAAAGCAGCGCACCGCCTCGATCACGCGCGATTGGTCGGCCTCACTCAGCTCGTTGTAAAAGGGCAGCCGCACCAATTGATCGCTGACCCTGGCTGAAACGGGGCAGTCGGCCGCGGCCCCGCCGGCGCGCTGGCCGTATTCTGATCGGTGCAGCGGGAGGTAGTGGAAGACGGCCTGGATGCCGTTCTGGTCCAGATGCTGAATAAAGCGCTGGCGCTGTTCGAGATCGGGCAGCAAAAGATAAAACATGTGAAACGGCTGCTCGCACTCGGCTGGGACACACGGCAGACGGACGCCGCTGCGCTGGGCCCACTCCGACAGCTCGGCCGCATAGGTTTCCCAAACCCTCTGGCGCCTGGCCTGAATCTGGTCGCGCGCCTCCAGTTGAGCATAGAGGTAGGCGGCCAGCAAATCGGATGGCAAATAGCTGGAGCCCAAGTCAACCCAGGTGTACTTATCGACCTGGCCGCGAAAGAACCGGCTGCGGTTGGTGCCCTTCTCGCGGATGATCTCAGCCCGCTCGGTCAGGCGCGGGTCGTTAATCAGCAGCGCGCCCCCCTCGCCGCAGCTGATGTTCTTGGTCTCATGGAAGCTTTGGGCGGCCAGGGCGCCAAAGGTGCCCAGCGCCTGCCCGCGATACCGGCCAAACAGGCCGTGCGCGTTATCCTCCAGCACGGGCACGCCATGCCGCTCCGCCAGGGCCAGAATGGCCTCCATGGCGCAGCCGACCCCGGCATAGTGGACGGCGACAATGGCACGGGTGCGGCTCGAGATAAGCTGTTCAAGGCGGGCCTCGTCCAGGTTTAGCGTGTCGGGCCGGATATCGCAGAAGACCGGCCGGGCACCCCGCAGGGCAAAGGCGTTGATGGTCGAGACAAAGGTGAAGTCGGGCACAATGACCTCGTCGCCCGGCTGGATGTCCAGCAGCAGCGCCATCATCTCCAGCGCGTGGGTGCAGGAGGTGGTCAGCAGCGCCCGCGAGCCTGGCAGCAATTGCTCCAGCAGCGTGTGGCAGCGCCGCGAGAATTCCCCGTCGCCCGAGATGTGCTTATTGGCCATGGCCCGCTGCATGTATTCAAATTCACGGCCGGCCAGGGCCGGCCGGTTAAATGGAATGGTGATCAAGGCACACCTCAGCTGGTCTGGCTCGGCACGGGCCTCGCCGGGTGGGGCAGACCCACGCACAACACGTAGTGATGATAAATGACCGGATGTTCAACCCGCGCCAGGGTGAAGCTGGCCTGCAGCGCCTGACATAGGGTCTGGGCTGAGCGGGGATAGCTGCCCCGGTCGTAATGCCATAGCAAACGGCTGACGGCCGAGGCGCGATGCTCCACCGGGTCCCACAGGATCAGCTTGCGGCGCGTCACGCGCGCCAGCTCGGCAAACAGCCGCGTCAGGGCCGGGTCGGTCAGGTGATGGGCGACGGCCACGCACAGGCTGTAGTCCACGCTGTGGTCCGCCAGGGGCAGCCGGGTGGCATCACACAGCAGGCCGCGGCCGCCAGGAAACTTGGCGCGATAGCCGGCCAGCTTTTGGGGGTCGTTGTCTGACCAGAGGTATCGGACAGCCGGGGGCAGCAGCGTGACCGAATTGCCCGTGCCGGCTCCCACCTCCAGCACCGAGCAGCCGGCCGCCTCCTGCAAATAGGGCCGCAGCAGCCGGCACAGCTGGTCATAGCCCAACGCCTTCTGCGTCTGGTCATAGACCCAGGGGTGGGCCACCAGCCGATGCGCCAGTCCGGTGAAGCTCAGCATGGGGTGAATAGGGTTCTCGGTCTACTTGCGATAGATGGTTTGCGCAAAGCCTTGCTCGAAGGCGGCGTACGGCACCAGGAAATGCCCGGCGTAATCGCGCTGCAAGACCGCCAGACCGATGGCTTGCAGGCGCTCGGGCTCACACAGCAGCCGGGTGACAAAGTAGTATTTTGACTCGCGGCTGGCCCACTGCTGCTTATAACGATACACGCCATCATCGCGCTGGGTGCTCGACTGCCAGTTGTAGACCTGGATGCCTGCGCGGCGCGCCCAGGCCAGGGACCAGGCCGTGTTCAGGTAGTTGGGAGATTGCTTTTCGAACGGCGCGGACCGGGTCAGCCGCAGGACATCGAGAACGTCGCGATGATAGATGTAGATACAGCCAGAGGCGATCTCGTGGCCGCTCTTGACCAGCAGCATGAGCGATTTGTGCCGAGGCTCCAAGTGCTGCCGGATGTTCTCAAACAGCCTGAAATCCAAAGGCGGCACGCCGAGCTCCTGGTGGCGCTGGACGTGGACGGCGTAGAACGCTTGCAGCTCCTCGGCGGTTTCAACTGGCTTGACGGTAAAGCCGGCGGCCTCGGCCTGCCTCAGATTGCGGCTCAGGTTGCTGCGCCGGTGGGCGTCGCGCAGCAGCAACTGCCCCTCGGCGCCCACCGACTCGGCCACCACCATCGATTGGGTGAAGTTCTCGTAGGCAAAGGTCGGGGCCAGGTACTGCTGATACAGCGGAAAATCATCCTGAAACGGGTTCGTTATGAGTGTCAGGGCCAGACACTGTTGGGCTTGCGCCAGCGCCCGCGCCCGCGCGAGCAGCGCTTCGTAAACACGGTGCAGGAGCGGCGCATCGAGACCGGGCCGGACAAAGATGCCCCCCAGGGGCCCTGGGTGTGGGATTGAAAGCAGGGCATTGCCGGCCACGCCCCGAAAGAGATAGAGGGGCAGTCCGGCGACGGACTGGCCGCCCTCGTCCGCGAGCAAGAAAATGGGCTCGTCGGGGCCAAGATCCTGAATGACCTCCGCCCAATAGGTGGATTGCTGGATGAAGGCTTGCGGGCAGGCTTCGAACAGCCGGTCATAGCGTTCACGCGCCGCCACGTCGGCCAATTGAAACTCAACGATATCCATTGGGATCATTCAGCCAACGCGGGCGGGGCCGGTCTCACGCGGCGGCCGCGGCGCTTTCAATCGTCAACTGCCGAAATTCTTCACTCAGCAGACCCATGTAATGCAGATTGACCCGCTGGCCGTCCAGCATGAACTCGTCCCGCAGAACACCCTCCAGGCGAAACCCCAATTGGGTGTAGGCGTTAATGGCCGGCTTGTTCTCGGCGTGCACCGTCAAACAGATTTTATTCAGCGCCAGGCGCTCAAAGGCCTGCTGCAGGCCTAGATAGAGGCCGGTTTGGCCCACGCCGTGGCCGCGCGCCGCCGGCTCGCCAATGTAGATCGATAAGCGGCCGAGGCGCAGCGGCACCTCGACCCGATCGATGACCACATTGCCCACGTGGCGGCTGACCTGCTGGATGGCTCGCGCTACAACCAGGCGATCCTGGCTGGACCGCGCGATCCACGCCAGAGTTTTGTCCAAAGACGGCGTCTGGCGCAGACCGAGGTCGCGGGCAATGTCGGGTTGGCTAACCCAGTGATACATGGCCTCCGCGTGCTCGGGGCCGATGGGGGCCAGGGTGACGTCAGACCGAAGCCGAAGCATCTTCAGCGACCGAGGCGGCCGCGCTGGACGCGGCGAGCGTGCTCCGGATGACGTAGGTGGGCCGATCGAGATTGCGGTTGAAGATGCGGGCCATATATTCGCCCATAATACCGAGGGCGAAGAGCTGCGCGCCGCTGAAAATCGCAATAATCGAGGCCAGAAACGGAAAACCGGGCACGCTGCCGTGCAGCCAGTATTGCCAGACCACGTACACGAAGACGACTATCCCCAGGGTAGCGAAACCAAATCCAATCAGGCTGGCCAGGCGCAGTGGCCCGGTGGTGAAGCCGACCACCAGGTGCATGGTCTGATTGAACAGGCGCATGAAGGTGTAGTTGGAGCGGCCGATGCGGCGCGGCTGCAGGTCCACATAGGCCACCCCAAAGCGAGTGGTGCCCCAGGCCAGCAGGGCGTCGAGCATCAGGTGTGGACTGCGGTAGTCGTCGAAGGCCAGGCGCAGATCGGTCCTAAAGGCGCGAAAGGCGCTGGCGTACTGAATATGCTCCAGGCCGGTGGCCTTGGCCAGGCCCAGCTTGATGTATTTCGACAGCAAATTTCGGCCGGCTGAGTGGGGCAAGGTGCGTGGCGTGCCATACACGACGTCATAGCCTTCGCGCAGTTTGGCCAGCAGCACTGGAATTTCAGCCGGCGGATGCTGCAGATCATCATCCATGGTGATGGTGATGGGGTAGCGGGCGGCGCGGATGCCGCACAAGACGGCATTGTGCTGGCCATAGTTGCGCATCAGGTCGATGCCGTGCACGCAGGCATATTGCTGGGCCAGGTCCGTCACCCGCGCCCAACTCGCGTCGCGGCTGCCGTCGTTCACCAGGATGATCTCGAACGCGTCGGCCCAATCCGGCAGACAGCGGGCTAGCTCGGCCACCAGGATCGGCAGGGTCTGCTCGCTGTTGTAGACCGGAATGACGACGGAGAGGGGCGGGCGCACGCTGTCTGGCGCGGGCAAAGAGGGGCTCATCGGGCAAAGGTCCGGTAAAAGGGGTCGCTATCAGTCTGGCGCGAGCCGAAGAAGCGGCGACGGCGGTGAGGCGCGAGAGGATGGCGAACGCCGCCGTCAGCGACTGGCGACCGCATGGTCCTGTTCGGGGCTCAAGCTCTGCGCGCGACAAGCCTGCAGCGCATTTAGATCGAGCTGGTAGCGCGTGGCAATTGTCTCAACCACCGCGGCTGGAACCTGCGGGTCGCACATGGGCCCGCGGACCTGAAAGTTCGCCGGCAGCAAATAAGACAATGGCAAGGACGTGTAGACCCTGGCCCCATTGACGACTACCAGTGCCGCCGCGCTGATCAACATCGCCCGGCGCAGGTACTTGTGCCAGGCGCCATCGCGCAGGAAGTAAATGACAATGGCCAGCAATAGCAGCCAGCCAAAGTAGCTGAGATACTGAGTGCGGTAGCGATAGTAAGGGAAAGCCACCAGACTGCCGGCCACGATCAACCCGATGGCGAAGGCCGCTATGGCGCGGTGCGCCGCTGACCAGCGCAGGCTGCGCATGGCCGCGTAAGCGATGGCGAAGCTCAATGTGGCATGAAAGGCAAACTGGAGCGCCACCAGACCGTTCTGGTCGATCGGGGGAACGCGGATCAGGGGTGCATAGACAAAACCAGCCAGTCCCAGGCCAGCCAGGGCAATGGTGAGCGCGAGCAGCATCTGTCGCTTGAGGTCGATGGACCAATCAGCCCAGCGCCGGGCGAATTGGTGGTCGAAACCGATGATGGCCGTCAGGCCGCCCAGCAGGGCAGGGGGAATCAGCCAAATTCCCAGCGGGCCCTGCCACAGCGTGCCTTCCGGCCCAAACACCGGCACGAAATTACCAATCAAATTCGCCAGCGCCGTATAAGCATAGAGCCCGAGGCGCTGAGCCTGCGAAAAGGCATTGATTTCATCCAGACTGTACAGTCGAAAGAAAATGCCGGATTCTCCGCCGATGGCCGCCAGGTGTATCAGGGCGCCCTGGGTGCCGATGTAGCGCAGCAGCAGGTATAGCACGGCCGAGAGCGCGCACACCCCCAGCATGATCGCCGCCTGGAGCAGCGGCAGCTGCCGGACGAGTGCCGCGAAAACCAGGTAGAGCACGACGGCCGCGCCAATGGCAATTCCATTTTCTCGGCTTAGCGCCGCAATGAGCAAGAGGACCAACAAGGCCAGGTAGGACTGCCAGCGGGCTGCCCAACGCCACAGCAAGATCGCCACGGCGACGGCCACCACGCCGGTGAGCGTGCCAGGGTCGTAGGTCCAACCGGAGACCAGGTCGCTGACAAAACTGTGCGACGCGAATAGCAGCCCAGCCAGGAGTGCGGCCGAGGTGCTTTGGCCAATGGAGAGCACACAGACATAGACTAAAATGCACGACAGCGCCAGCACGGCCACCTGCACCAGATAGCCGCCGCTATAGTTGACGCCGAACAGAGTGTAGAAAGTCCAGGCCTGCAGCGCGTACAGCGGTCGATAGTTCGCTCCGTACCAGATGGGGCCCTGGGGTATTTCAACAAAACCAACCCACGGGCTGCGCCCGTACACAAATGACAGGTATCTCAGCTCATCGGCGCCCAGCAAGGCCTGCTGCAGACCGGGGCTGTAAATCGCGAAAACATAGCCGACAATCAGAATGGCCGCGATAAGCGTTCGGGCCCGATAGAGATAGCTTCCAAAGACTCGCCACGGCTCAGGGAGCTCGACCCGCGTCCAGGCGCGGCGCAGCGTGGCCACGACGACCATGACAGCCAGCAGACTGATCCAGACCAACCCCCAGGCCTGCACTGTCTGGCGCCGCCAACCCAGACTCGCAAGGAACAAACTGGCCGCGCCACCGAAAAGCAAGCCTGCCAGGACAGCGCGGCTGCTGGCCAGCAGCCTGTCCAACAGGGCCGGCTGTGCCAGTGTGGCGCTGTCGACGGCGCCATAAAACATCAGCGCCAGGCCGGCATAGAGTACGGCCGAGCCCAACTGCAGTAATGGCTGCGCGATGAACCCGTAGCGGGTAGAACCAAATATCAACAGCCACGCCAGGGCCGGCGTGGCGATCGCGATCAGAACAGGCGCGAGCGGCCCCGGCACGCGGTTCAAGCGGCTGACAACCAGGCCCGGCCATTGCTGCCAGCGCAGGAGCAAGGTCAGCCCAATGGTCACGAAGGCGATCAGGAATACGGCCAGCAACAGGGCATAGGCACGTGAGTAGCGGTCGAGGATCACCGCGCCGCGGCTGGTGTGCGCAGCCAGCGACCAGCCAATGGTCCCAAAGCCCACCCAGGCGATAACACCAGCCCATTGGACCAGGCGTGAGGCCACAGGGGTGGGTGCTAGACTGTTCGTCATCGATGCTCCTCTCGCGGGGGAGGGGTGACCCGTTTGGCAATAGACATTTTGCGGGCGGGCATTGTAGCCGAGTTCGGCCCGACTGGCATCCGGGTCTAGGTCAGCGCTAAAGCTGGGCCGTGTCAATGTTCAGATAGACATCTTTGAGATTCGAGTACACGTCCAGGGCCTCAGTGCCCGGCTCACGCGAGCCATTGCCCGATTGTTTAACGCCGCCGAACGGCATGTGCGGCTCGCTGCCGTAGGTGCCGGCGTTGACGACGGCCACGCCGGCCTGCACCTGCTGCACAAACTCAATGGCCCGGTGAATGCTGCGGGTGTGGATGCAGGCCGTCAGGCCATAGGGTGACTGGTTGGCCAGCGCCAGCGCCTCAGCGAAGTTGGCCGCCCGGTACAGGCCGGCCACCGGCCCAAACAGCTCGGTGGTCGACAGCTCGTCGTCAGGGTGAATGTTCTCGATGAACGTGGGCGCCATGTAGAACCCGTCGCGGTGCGCGGCGTCGTCCAGGCGCTGCCCGCCCGCCAGCACCTTCGCTCCGCGCGCGCGCGCCCGCTCTACCGCCGCCAGCATGTTCTCCAGCTGTTCGGCGTTGATCACCGGCCCGAAGTCGTCGTCATCGCCGGCGCCCACCTTAAGCTGGGCGGTGCGCTCCAGCAGCCGCGCCCTAAACGTCTCGTAGACGGAATCGAAGACGATGATGCGGCTGCCGGAGGCGCAGCGCTGGCCGGCATTGCTGAAGGCCGAGAGCAGCACCCATTTGGCGGCGCTGTCCAGGTCGGCGTCGTCGCAGACTACCAGGGGATTCTTGCCGCCCAGCTCGAGCGACACCCGCGCCAGCCGCTGCCCGGCCACCGCGGCAATCTGGCGGCCAACGCCGGTGGACCCGGTGAAGCTGATGAGCGCCACGTCGGAGTTGGCCACCAGCGGCGCGCCCGCTTCCTCGCCATAGCCCTGGATAATGTTCAACACGCCGGCCGGCAGACCGGCCTCTTGCGCGATGCGCCCAAATATCCAGGCGGTGGCCGGGGTGTCTTCGGCGGCTTTGAGTATGGCCGCGTTGCCGCAGATCAGGGCCGGGAACACCTTCCAGGCGACGTTGGCGATGGGAGTGTTGGCGGCGATGATCAGCCCGGCCACGCCCACCGGCTGGCGGATGGTCATGTCCCACTTGTTGGCTGTGCCGCTGGTGGTGGTGCGGCCATACAGGCGCTGGCCTTCGCCGGCCATGAACAGGCCCAGCTCGATGGCGCCATCGGTCTCGCCCAGGGCCGATGGGTATGATTTGCCGGTCTCCAGGGCCACGATGCGCGCCACGTCTTCGCGGCAGGCGCGCAGCCCCATGGTCAGGGCGTGCAGCACGTGGCCGCGCCGCACCGGCGGCACCGCTGCCCAGCCGGGCTGCGCCTCGCGCGCGGCCAGCACCGCCAGCTGAACGTCGTCGGCGCGCGAGCGCGCCACCCGGCACAGTCGGCCGCCCGTGTCTGGGTTCAGCTTGTCAAAAGTCTCGGCGGCCAGGGCGGCGCGCTGGGCGCCGCCGATCCAATTCGGGATGACCTCGGGAATGAGCGGCGCTACCATGCGGTCCAGCCTCCATCCAGCACGAGATTGGCTCCGGTCATATACGAGGCTGCCTCCGAGAGCAGGAAGATCACCGCCCCGTTGTACTCATCCTCGCGGGCCATGCGCCCGAGCGGAACGTGGGCGCAATAGTTGGCCAGGAATTGCTCGTCCTGGTGGTTGAACACACCGGCGAAGGTCAGGCTGTTAACGCGCACGTTCTGGCCCGCCCAATAGGTGGCCAGGTAGCGGGTGAGGTTGAGCAGGGCTGACTTGGAGGCGGAATAGGCCACCGGCTTGAAAAACGGCGCGCCCGCGGCCCGGCGATAGGCATACAGGCGCTGGTCGGGCGAGACGAGCCCGTAGATGGAGCAGATGTTGATGATTGAGCCGCGGCCGGCCGCCGCCATGCGCCCGCCGATCTCCTGGCAGCACAAGAAGACGCCTTTGGCGTTGACGGCCATCACCTGGTCCCAGGAGCTCTCGGGATAGGTTTCGAAAGGGCCGTTCTCCTCGGCCGGCGCATCGGGCGGCGCGTCGAGCCCGGCGTTGTTCACCAGCCCGTGGGGCACGCCCCAGGCCGCCTGCACCCGCGCCAGGCCGTCGGCCAGCGATGCCCGCTGGGTGACGTCGGCGGCCACGAACATCAGGCGCGGGTCGCTGGCCCGCTCGCCAAAGCGCTCCGCGATGCGCTGGTCAGACATCCTGGAGTCGAAGACGGCCACGCGGGCCTGCCGGTCGGCCAGGGCCAGGGTGAACTGCCGGCCCAATTGGCCCAACCCGCCGGTGACGATGATGATGCGGTCTTGAAGGCTGAAGAGATCGGTCATAGCTCAGGCTGGCTCGGCCAGCACGCAGGCGAACAAGTCGCAAATTTCCCGCACGGCGCCCTGGCCGCCGGGGGTCTTGGTCCGATAGCGCGCCAGGCGCAGCACCGCCGGATGCGCGTCATGCACCACGATCGGCAGTGCCACCCGGCTCAGGCAGCCGGCATCGTTCTCGTCGTTGCCGACGAAGGCGGCCTGCTCAAAAGAGCAGTGGGCGTCGGCCAGGATCTCGGTCAGCGCGGCCAGCTTGTCGGCGCAACCCTGCACACAGCCAATGCCCAGCTTGCGGCTGCGCGCCGTGACGACCGGGTTCACCTCAGTGGACACTATAACCGAGGCCACGCCCAGCCGGTCCAGCTTGCGCAGGCCCAGGCCGTCGGCGCGCGAACAGCGCACCGCCTCGCGGCCATCCTCGAAGACGTATACCGCGTTGTCGGTAAAGACGCCGTCGAAATCGAAGGCCACCAGCCGGATGGACCGGATCAGACCGGCCAGGCGCGGGCGTGCCCGGCGCGGGTCAGCCGTCATGGGCGGGGGCCAGGTCGTCGAAGCTGAAATTCTCGTCGGTGGCCAGCGGGCGCAGCAGCCGCTGGCCGATGAGCCGGTCCAGCTCATACGGGGGCAGGCCGTTATTGGGCGATTTGATGGCAATATCGGCGCGGCACAGCACCTGCCCGGCGGCCAGGTCGCGCGCGGCCACCAGCTTTTTGCCCATCTTGTACAAGGGCGCCTGCTCGTCGGGCTGTGGGCGCTTGATGCCGTCGCCCAGCGCCTGCCGGGCGCGCTGCAGGTCGCGCACCATCTTGCGCATCCCAATGGGCTCGAGCGAAAAGGCGTGGTCGGTGCCTTTGGAGGCATGGTTGAGCGTGAAGTGTTTCTCGATCACGCGCGCGCCCAGCACGTAGGCGGCCACGGACATGCTGATGCCATTCTGGTGATCCGACAGGCCGATTGTGACGTCGGGGAAGGTTTCGCGCAGGGTGGTGATCACGCGCAGGTTCATGGTCTGCGGCTCAGCCGGGTAGCAGGCGGTGCATTGCAGCAGGCACAGCCGCGGGTTGATGGGCAGCACGGCGTCGACCACCCGCTGCACGTCAGCCAGGCTGCCGCCGCCCGTGCTCACCACCAGCGGCTTTTGCAGGGCGGCCACGTACTTAATGAGGGGAATATTCGTCAGGTCGCCGGAGGCGATTTTGTAAGCGGGCATGTCCAGCTCGGCCAGGAAGTCGGCGCTGGGAAAATCAAAGGCGGTGGCGAACAGGGTCAGGCCCAGCTCGCGGGCATAGTGCTGCAGCTCGAGATAGGCCTCGCGGCCCAGCTCCAGCGCCTCGCGGTGGGCGCCATAGGTGGGGCCAAAGCTGTTCTCGTTGTCGTACGGCCGGTCGTACATCTCGCGCGTGTACAGGGCGCGGTTGTCGCGCTTCTGGAGCTTGACCGCGTTGACCCCGCACTCGTGGGCGGCTTTGATCATGGCCTTGGCCACGGCCAGCTGGCCCTGGTGGTTGTGGCCTAGCTCAGCGATCACATAGCAATCCGTGTCGTCGCCGATCTCGGTCGAATCAATGCGTAGACTTCTCGTCACGTGGCGCCTCCTGGCCAGTTATGCGTTTATCAGAGTGGGGGCTGGGGCGGCCGGCGCCGGGTGGCTCAGGCTGTTGGCCTGGATCCGCTCCATCAACTGCATGGTCCGATAGGCGTCGGGCAGCAGACAGGCAGGGCGGGCCGGCGCGACGCCGCGCCGCACGCTATTAATGAAGTGCAAATCTTGGGCGTAGACGCCAGGGCGATATTCGACATCCACCGGATCGGGCCGCAGCGCAAGCTTGTCCTGGTGTTCGCTTATGAACCAGCCCGCCTCAAGCGGCTCGAATTCCAGCCAGCCGCTTTCGGCGACCACGTGCAGACGCGGCCGCTGCACGGTGTCCCATAAATCGACGACGGTGGCCGTCACGCCCTGGCCATAGTCGAGCAGCGCGGCGTACGAGGCTGCGGCGCCAGCGTAGGCTTCATTGGGCCAGGCGAGGCTGTGGACGGCCAGCGGATCGCCCATCACATAGCGCAGCAGGTCGACGCCGTGGATGGCGTTGCGCATATAGTAATGCTCGTAGTCCCACTCGGCCAGGCGCCGCGATTGTCGATCGCTGGTGAAGGCGAGCGGGAATTCCATCACGGCGCCCCGAATGGGGCCAGCCCAGGCCAGCGCGGCCAGGCCGTGCTCCAGCACCGAATAGAAACGCCGATTCATGCACACCATACCGAAAGTGTGGTGGGCCAGGGCCTGCTGCACCAGGCTGGCCGTTTCCAGGGCGGTAATCCCTGGCGGCTTCTCCAGCAGCACCGGTTTGCCCGTGGCCAGGCAATCGAGTGTGATCTCGTGCATATAGCGGGCGGAGGCCACCACGACAAAGCAGTCGATATCGTCGCGCTGCACAAATTGGCCGCGGTCCTGGGTTACCAGCGGAATGTTGTAGCGCGCGGCTGTCGCCTGGCCGCGCGCCGCGCCGGCTGTCAGCAGGGCCGTCACCGTCACCCGGTCCAGGTCGGCCAGCACCTTCAAGTGATGTTGGGCATAATTGCCCGCGCCTACCAACCCCACGCGGACCGCCGGCCGATCGACTCCGGGCCGCTCGCGCCGCTCCCAATAATAGGGGGCGGTGGCGACGGCTGTGGCGGCAGGTATGCCGGCCGGGGCCGGCGCGGGCGCCGGGGGCTGGCCGCCCATGCGGCGAAATTGCCGGTAAGTGCGGAACTCGCGGCGCACGCGCGCCGGCAGCACCCAACCAAACGCATGATAGCCAGCCTTGAGTGTGCGCTTCGCGGCGCGCTTGATGCGAGTTTTGATCATGCCAGCCTTAGGACTTCGGAGCGTATATCGGCTGGAAGCGGGAAAGCGACGGGTGCCCGGCCATGGCGATGCGACCATTGGGCGGCCACGATGACCGCCAGGCTGTCGGCGGCCTCGGCCACACTGCACAGCACGCACGGCTCGGCCGGGCTCACCAGCGCCTCGAACACATTGGCGATCCAGGCGTAGGTGACCGCCGCCTCAGCGGCCAGCTCGCGTTCACCCTGCCGGCTCATCAGGCGGGCCGCCGATTCATTCACGTCCACCTGGATGCGGCCCAGCTCAAACTCAAGGCATAGGCCTTCGCCCAGATCAGGAAAATGGTCCACCGCGTCAATCCGGGCGGTCTGACCCGAGGCATACTCAATCTCCACCCAGCCGCCCGGGTCGTAGAAGAACGCACCGCGCGTGTCGACCGACGAGTCGGCGGCCAATTCCGCGGTCACCGTGGCCAAAGGGGCGCCCATGTACCAGTTGATCAGATCAATGTAGTGGCTCCCCTTCATGCTCAGCTTCATGTCTCGCTTATAGTCGATATGTTTCAACCGGCCCAGCTCGCCCGACCGCACCACTGCCTTCACCGACTGGTAGAGCGGCGCGCCGCGCCGGTTGAAATTGACGGCCACGCGCCGGGTGGCCGGCTGCGCCAGCAAGCCCTCCAGCAGCCGATCGGCTTCCGCCAGGCTGCAGGCGATGGGCTTTTCGATCAGCAGCTGCCCGCCGAAGCCGGCGGCGAGCACACTCTCGGCCAGCGCCACGTGCGCGGGCGCGGTGGCGGCGATGTAAGCGACTTCCGGCTGGGTGGCGGTCAGGGCTTCAGCCACCGAGGCGTAGAACGGTATTTGCCGGTCGTGATACGACGATTGGAAGCGGGCGTAGGCGGCGGCCGATCGATCGCTCGCCGAAACAAGCTGCCAGCGCCCAGCCTTAAGCAGGTAATCAATGACGGCAAAGGCGTGCCGCCCAACCCCCAGCGCGGTGAAGGTGTGGGCCGCGCCGGGTCCGCTGCCATTCTCGAAAGCGCGCGCCGCGCTCACGGCGCCTGCTCCTGCAGCTGCGCGACCGGCTCAAATGACCAACGACCATTCGGTATCAGCAGGCCCGAGTTGTGTTTCTGTTCGCCGGTGCCATACACGTCGCGCTCGGAAATAATGAACTGGCCCAGCGGCTGGATCTGATCGATGCGCTCGGCCCCGATGTGAGTTTTGATGGCGAGCTGGCTGAGATCATATTCGCCAGGCGCCAACCAGTCCTGGTTCCACACGCAGCGCACTGTCATGCGGCCCTCCACGGTAAACGGCTGGTTGTGCATGTACACCGTGGTCAGGTTGCAGATGCGCTGCGTGCGGCGGTCAATAACCAGGGCGATCAGCGGGTCGCGCAGCACCCGCCCGCCAGTGTCGAGCTCGACTTCGAATGTAATGGGCTCGCCCATCTGGAAGATCGAGCGGGCCGTGCCGGTCTGATCCAACAGGCGCAGCCGTTTGAACATGGCCTGCTCGGGGGCAGTAATGCGATTGGGATGGCTGGACAGGTCGATACAGGCCAACAGATCGGGAGTCTGGGTCGACTGGAGATACTCGTCGACGATCTGGTTGGTGTCACCCGCGGCGGCGATGCGGCCGCCGTCCAGCAGCACCACTTTCTGGCATAGGGCTTGAATGGTGGGCATCGAGTGGCTGACAAACAGCACCGTGCGGCCGGAGGTGGCCAGCTTGTTCATGCGGCCCAGCGAGCGCCGCTGAAAGGCCGTGTCGCCGACGGCCAGCACTTCGTCGACGATCAGGATATCGGGCTCCAGGTGCGCGGCCACCGAGAAGCCCAGGCGGACATACATCCCGCTCGAATAGCGCTTGACTGGCGTGTCGATCATCTTGTTGATCTCGGCGAACTCGACGATCTCGTCGAGCTTGCGGTTGATCTCGCGCCGCTTCATGCCCAGGATGGCGCCATTCAGATAAATGTTCTCGCGCCCGGTCAGCTCGGGGTGGAAACCGGTGCCCACTTCGAGCAGCGACCCCACCCGGCCCGTGATGACCGCCCGGCCGGAGGTGGGCTCGGTGATGCGTGACAAGATTTTCAGCAGGGTGCTCTTGCCTGAACCGTTGCGCCCAATGATGCCGAGCACCTCGCCCCGCTGCACCTCGAAGGAGATGTCACGCAGCGACCAGAGCGTCTCACTCTCACTGGGCGGGCGGCTCATCGTAATGAGATATTGGAACGGGGAGCGCAGCACCCCGCCCAGGGCCTCCCGAAACGTGTCCGCCTCGGCCTCGCGCCGCCCTATCCGGTAGCGCTTGCTGAGTTGGTCTACCCGAATGACCGTATCGTTCATGCGATGTCCACGATATCGCGCTCAACCCGCTTGAAATTGAGCAGGCCGCTTACGAATACGACCACCACCACAGCCGCGGTGACGGCCAGCTTCCAATCCGGCGCCAGCCCGTTGCCCAAGAGCGCCCAGCGAAAGCCCTCCACAACCGCCGTGACCGGATTGAGGCTGTAGAGCGTGCGCCACTCGGCCGGCACGATGCTCATGGAATAGACCACCGGCGCTGCGTACATCAGCAGCCGCACCAGAAACCCGACCACCTGACCAAAGTCGCGGAAGCGGACGATGATGCCCGAGAACCACAGGCCGATGCCCATCCCGGCCATGGCGGCCAGCAGCAGATAGAAGGGGATCAGCAGGACGCCCCACGTCGGCTGAATCCGATAGTAAATCATCATGATCAGCAGGATGACAAATGAGATGGCGAAGTCGACCAGGCTGGATATCACCTGCGACAGCGGGATGATCAGCCGCGGAAAATAGACTTTGGAGATAAGCGACATGCTGCCCAGCAGGCTGTTGGTGCCGCTGTTGACGGCATCCGAGAAGAAATCCCAGGGCAGCAAAGCCACATAGGTGAACACGGTGTAGGGCTGATTGTCGGAGGGCAGCTTGGCGATCCAGCCGAAGATCAGCGAATACAGGACCATGCTCATGAGCGGCTGCAAGATAAACCAGACCGGGCCCAGTGCCGTCTGGCGATAGCGCCCCTTAAGGTCGCGCCAGACCATGAAGAACAGCAGGTCGCGGCTGTCCCACAGCTCGCCCAGGCGCAGGGCTGCCCAGCCCGAGGTAGGCTGAATGACGATGGTCTGGGCCGCCGGCCCAGCGGGTTTCACCTCGGCCGGCAGGTCGCGGGGCGCCTGGTCTTCAACTTCCAATTCAGAGTCCATGACTAAAACCGCCGCCTGGCGCGGCGGAAAACACCCACCGCCAGCGTCAGAAATACGACCGGGGCCACGCCGGCCGCCAGACTCCAGTAGCCAGGCGCAACGGCCTGCTGCGGACCGGCCGGCGGCCCGAAATCGGGCAGGGGGGTCTGCGACGGCGAGGGGGAGGCCGTCACCGTGGGCACAGTCGCCGTGGGCACGGGCAGGGTGGGTGTGGCCAGGGGCGTCTCGCCCGCGATGGGCAGAGTCAGCCGGGTGTACCACAGCTGCCGGCGGTCGGTCCAGAAGAGCACATGCAGCTGGTTGCCCAGGCCCAGCGCCATGGCTGGCACCTCAATCGCGGCATTGGCGGCGACGCCGGCTGAAAGACACTCGGGGGCCGACCAGACGTTATTCACCAGGCTGGTGTGCCAGACACAACCATTGTCCGAAAAGACCATGTGCACGTTGCCGGCGGCATCCACGGCCATGTCTGGCGAGCCCTCCGACCCGCCGCCAGGCTGGTCCATGACGACCACCTGATTTTGCCAGGTGCGGCCGCCATCTAATGATTCGTCAAAGTACTTCTGCCCGGCCCCGGCGACGCCGGTCCAGGCCACGTACACCGCCTGGCCTGGGCCCGTGATCACGTTTGGCTGATTGAAGTTTGGCCCGGCCAGCTTGTGGCGGCCAGACCAGGTTTGCCCGCCATCGGTGGACTGGGCGTAGTATAGCCCGATGGGCGGCCAGCCATTCGGCAGCGCATATTCGGCCCACACGGCGTGCATGGTCCCGTCGGCCGAAAAGGCCAGCCGCGTCCCGTCGGGTGCCGCGCCGGTGTTGATGGGGTCACCCAACAGGTGCGGCGGCTCCCAGATATGCGTGCCGGGGTTGCGGCGTTGGACGTAGAGCTCATTCGTGCTGCTGGCGCCATAGATCATCCACAGCGCGCCGTCTGGCGCCACCGCCAAGCTGGCCTCCGGATAATCTGGCTCCAGGCTGTCTGGGCCGGTCCAATCCTGCGCGCTGGCGCCCGGCGTCAGGCCAGTCCGCGCAAACAGGCTGCCGCCCCACAGCAGGTTCAGCCCGTCGCGGCTGATGGCCGACTTAAGGCTGGGCGCCGTGCCTTGGCTGACAAAGATGTCGTTGACCTGCCAGGTGGGTTGATCGAGACGCGTATAGTAGATTTGCTGCTGCGGCTGGGCGCCCTGCTGGTCGGCCTGAAAGATCCAGAAGGCGTGCACCCGGCCATAGTCGTCGGCCACCAGTGACGGCGCGTTGATGGCGCCGCGCCCCTCGAAGATCAGCTGCGGCTGTGTCCAGCCGTTCGACTGCGCCTGTACCGGCTGCCAGATGGTCACGGACGCCGCGGACAGGCCAACGGCCGCCAGCGCGAGCACGATGCCGTATTTCAACAAAAGCCTTTTCAAAGTTGGCCTCATGCTTCATTGTCCCGGGGGAGCACTGGCGCGCCCGCGCTAGCGCTGGCTGAGCCGCAGCCCAACATAGGCCACCACCGCGATCACCAGCATCCCGGCCAGTATCTCTTCGATCCGCTGCAAATCTTTCTGCGACACCCGGCTGCTGGCGGCCGTGTTATTGAGATCGGGCGTGGGCACGGCCGTCAGGGTGGGCGCCGCGGTCGCAGTGGGCGCCGCGCTGGGGGTGGGCGGCGGGGTCAGGCTGGGCTCGGGCGTCGCCTGGCTCACCGGTATCGGCCGTTCGGTGTAGCCCAGCACGTAGTGGCCGCCGCCGTTGCCAGTTGGCGCTCGCAGTCGATAGAAGACGCTCAGGCGCCCGCCGGGCAGGATGACCGCCCGCACGCCCGAGGCGTTGTCGGCGGTGTAGCCCAGCGGCAGCGTCTCGTGGTCGGTCCAAACGCCGCCCGCCCACTGCGTGTAGAACAGCGCGGCCGAGTTGTCCGCCGTCTGCTGAATGCCGACCAGATACAGGCCGCCGGCGCCGTCCGTCACCAGGTCGGTGCTCGGGGCAATGCTCTCCAGTTGGATCAGGGGCGTGCTCTTCGACCAGGTGGCGCCGCCGTCACTGGACCACTGGTGCCACAGCTGCACTTGCTGCGACAGATTCGCGCTCCACAACAGGTGCAGCTCATTGGGGCCGGAGGCCGCCATCACCGGGTAGCCCGTGTCCACGCCGCTGATCTGCACGGGCTCGGTCCAGGTGCGTCCGCCATCTTCCGAGCGCGAGTAGAAGATGCCCAGCAGAGTGGTGGCCGGCGGCAGCGCGGCCTCCACCCAGGTGGCCTGCAGCCGGTTCTGGCTGTCAATGACCAGGTGCGCGTCTGACACCATCGGCCATTGCGCGCCTGCGGCGTCGAAGATTTTTTGTGGGGCTGACCAGCTGCTGCCCTGGTCGGCAGAGCGAGTGTAGTACACGCCGCGCGCCTCATTCAAGGGAATGGTGTAGAGCACGTGCATGGTGCCAGCGGCGTCCAGCGCCATGGCGGGCGAGCTGCCGGCCTGCGCGGGCGCGGGCAGCAGCACCGGGCTCGACCAGCCGCTGCTATCGGCGGCGTCGCGAATGAAGCCATGACTGTAGTAGATTTCTCCGGCGAAGCCGCCGCTCCAGGCAGCATGCAGCGAGCCGGCGCGGTCGGCCAGCAGCGCCGGGGCTTCGGCCTTGCCGCCGCGTGGCGATGACAGCACCCCGCCGGGCGTCGTCCAGCTGGTGCCGTCGCCGCGCATATACTCCAGCTCGCCGGCCGGACCGGCGTCCGGCGAGGTCTGGCTCCATAAGAGGTGCATGCGCCCATCGGCTTCCGTGGCGATAGCCGGCAGCTGAGCGTCGCCATCCAGGCTGGCCACCACGCTGGGCGGGCTCCAGGCCGTGTTCAGTGCCGGCAGCAGCTGGGCCACCTCATTCAGGCTGACCGTCGCCCAAATATCCAGCGTGTCGTCGCAGCCCACCAGCACCACCTGCGCCCCATCCAGCGCCGGCACAATGCAGCCCAGCGCGGTGGAGCGGTTCGTCACCGGGTTGACAAAACTGACCCGCGGGATCTCGGGCGGCGTCCAGGCCTGGCCGTCCCACAGGGTGAGGATGATGCCGGCCTGGCTCTTGGCCAGTTTGATGGCCAACAACAGCTGGCTGCCGGACACGGGCAGGGCGCTCACCTGGGCCGGGCAGCCGCCCATGTTATCGAGGACGCGCAGCGGCACGCTCCAATTCTGGGCCGTGACGTCAGATTGCTGTTGATAGAGCGCGCAGTTGTCACCGGCTTGCCACATCCGCAGAAACTGCCCGTTCGCCAGAGCAAGCACGCGCGCCGCCTGCACCGAATCGCTTTGCAGCGCGTCGGCGGCTTCCATGCGCACCGGGTTGCCAAAGCTTTTGCCGCCCGTCTGAGACTGCGCGAAGAAGCTGCGCTGAAGCTGCGGGTCGTCCCAGGTGACAAAGACCGTCCCCTTGCCGTTGCTGGCCACGTTGACATGCGCCCCGGCAGGCGCCAGCGTTCGAAAATAGGGTGATTGGTCAACCGCCAGGGCGTCGCTCCACGATAGGCCCTCATTGTTCGAAACGCGATAGTAGACGCCGGACGGCAGAAGCTCTGAATTGCCCGGCCGGATGTAAGCCAGGTGGATCGATCCGGCGCTGTCGAGCATCACATCCCAGGCCAGCGGAGTGCTGGCAAGCTGCAAGCCGCCTGTCCAGCTGGCGGCAGTGCCGGCCCGCGCTTGGGCGTAGAGCAAGTTTCCCTTGCCGTCAATCCAAAACGCGAACAGCTCGTGCGAACTGTCGACGAACAGGCGCAGCTGGTCCGGCGCTCCAGGCGCTGGGTTTTGCGAGGTCGGCCGCGTGCCGATAATGGTGCTGACGGTAGCCGGTTTGGACCAGCCCTTGGCAGGCGTGAAGAAGGCGTACTTGGTGCCCTCAAACTTGTCCCACCACAACACGTCCAGGCTGCCGTTGGCTTCTGCCGCCACGGCGGGGTTTGAAGCGGAGCCGGACTGTGAAAGATTTACCGGCGCGCCCCACACCTCGTTTTGGCCCTGAACAGTGGCGGTGGGGCTGACCGAGGCGGATGGGGCAGGCGTATGCGGCAGAACCGGCGTGGCGGTGGTGGCTGCCGCCGTTGCGGTGGCAGCAGCCGTGTCGGACGGGGCGGAAGTGGGTGTGGCGGTGTCCGCGGCCGTTTGGGCGGCCTGGGCCCCTGTGCTCGCAAGCATGAACGCTCCCAGCGTCAGGCTGGACAGGAGTGTAAGGGAAACAGCGCGGCGTGCGTGAATATTAGTCATGAAGTCCGTTTATTGGCTTTCCAACCAAACCGATCTAAGGCGCGGCGGCCAGCTGGGCGGCGGCCAGTCTGGCCCGCTCGGCCAAATCTGGATGGCCCTGCGTGCCCCACCACCAGGTGTAGACAGCCATCTCGTTGGCCGCCTCTGGCACCGATTTCAACAATGGGCCGGCATCCTGGCTGTCGCCGGCCCAGACGTAGGCGTAGGCCAGCGCCTTCAGGACGCCGCGGTGCCCTGGGTCAAGGCGATGGGCGGCCGAAAGACTGGTCACCGCGGCCGGGAAGTTGCGCTGCAGCCCGGCCAGGATGCCCAGGCGATATAGCGCCGTCACGTTCGACGGCTGCAGGGCCAGAGCCCGGTTCAGCTCCGGCTCGCTGGCCGCCAATTGGGGCGCTTCGTGTCCGTCGCTCCACTGGTTGGTCGGCCAGCTTTCTAGCTGGATGCGGGCAAATGAGACACTGCTCAGATCGGCGTACCAGGCGGCCAGCCAGCTGTGCCAGGTGAGTAAGCCCAGGCCGGCGACCACGGCACAAATGGCCAGCGCCCAGCCCAAACGTCGGCGCAGATTGGTGGGCGCTGCCGGAGCGGCCGTAAGCGGCCGCTGACCGGGCGCGCTGACCCAGGCGCCCACGGCCAACCCGGCCGGCACCAGCCAGGCCAGCTCAACGCGGCTGGCCAGCAAGGTGCCATCGCCCAGGGCTTGCAGCATCAGCACGGCCAGGCCCAGCAGCCCCGCGATCACCAGCGGCCTGTCGCCGGGTGTGTGCTCTCGCAGCTGGCGCAGCCCGGCCAGCATAGCGGCGGCCAGCACTGCCACAAAACCGATCAGCCCCGGCCAGCCCTGCTCCACCAACACATTCAGATAGGCGTTGTGGGCGTGCGTCAGATACAGGTTGGGAACATCCAGGATGTAGGTTGAGTACAAGCCTGGAAAGGCGCCCAGTCCCCCGCCGGTGTAGGGCGCATCCTGCGCCAGGCGCCAGGCCTGCCCATAGAGCTCAGTCCGGCTGATGGCGCTGTTGGGGCCGGGCAGCGAGCCCAATGCCGCGGTCAGAACGTTGGGCCGCGCGATGGCGACCAGCACCACCACCAGGGCCGCCGCGCCGACGCCGGCTGCAAAGATCGGCGCCCGGCCGCGCCCGCTGCGCTGAACGGCCCGGCCGGCCAGCCACCACCAGGCCGCCAGCGCGGCCGTGCCGCCCAGCGCCAGCGCCGAAGCGCGCGACTCGGTCATCACGAGTCCAAACAGGATGACCAGCGCCAGCCCTGCCGCCAGCGCGGGGGCCAGGCGGCGCGCCCAGCCGCCAGCGCTCCAGGCCCTGAAACCGGCGATGGCCTGCACCACGGGCACCGGCAGCGCCAGCGCCAGCAAATTGGCGACGACGTTGCCGTTGGGCTGGTAGAGGTGCCATTGCGGCGTCAGACGGTTGAGCAGCCGGCCTACCTGGCCGACCAGGGCGAACTTGGCGGGGCTGTCGGTCCAATTGTTCTGGCTGGCGAAGTAGAGCGCCAGCAGCGCGGCCGTGAAACCCAACCCATAGGCAAAGAGCGGGCGGGCGGGCGCGGGGCTGTTCGCCAGCGCGTAATACAGCCCGGCGGCCCCCAGCAAGAAGTCTAGCCGAACTAGGGCGGTGCCGCGGTCTGGTGCCGCCCACAGCCCTACCAGGGCGGTCAGCCCAAAGATGAGCAATGGCCAGTCGAGCGGGGTGGATCGGGTGGGCCGGCCCAAACGCAGCCAGCGCAGGAGCCAGGCCGCGGCCCACAGTGGGAATGCCCACAACACCGGGCCGCTGGGCGGCCGCTCGCTGGCCCACAGGCCAATGGCGGCCAGCACACACGTCCACTCCGCTGCCAGCAGGGCTGCCTCGGTCCAGGCGGGCAGATACCGCGGCTGGGCCGGCGACCGGGTTGAAAGGGTTGTCACACGTCCTGGCTGATAACTGCCGGGGGGCCCGGCCCGCGGTTGGCGCGCCTAGCTCTTAACCCAGCCTAGCGTCTGCAGCCCAATATCGATGCCGCTCTTCAGGCCCTGCCAGGTGTTCATCGACTTGAGCATCGTCCAGATGGGCCCGGGTCGAAAGGCCCACTCGCGGAAGGCGCGCTTTTGCCAGTACAGCAAATCTTCCGCCTTCAGGTTCTCGTAGTCGAGCACGGTGGCCTGGTCCATATCCACCTCTTCCCAGTTTGTGCCGGAGCGGAACCAGTTGTTCTCCACCACTTCAAAGAAGAAGGGCGTGCCAGGGTAGGGGGCGGCCACATGAAACAGGGCGATGTCGAGCGGCAGCTTCTTTGAAATGGCCATCGTCTCGTGGATCGTCTCAACCGTTTCGCCCGGCAGTCCGATGATGAAATAGCCCCAATTCTTGATGCCCGCTTGCCTGGCCCAGGTGAGCGCCTTCTGAGCCTGCTCCATCTTGTACCCCTTGTGGGCCTTCTTCAGGATCAGCTCGTTGCCGCTTTCAATCCCCCATGAGATGAGCATGCAGCCGGCGCGGCCCATCAGCCGCAGCATCTCCTCGTCCACGTAGTCCACGCGGCTGTTGCAGGTCCAGGTGATTTTAAGGTTCTCCTGGATGATGAGCTTGCACAGCTGCACCACCTGGTCGCGGTTGACGGTGAACAGGTCGGCGTACATGTGGATGTGGTGGACGCCCAGGTCGTGCAGCAGCCACATCTCTTCAATCAGCTTTTCGGGCGAGCGCAGCCGCACGGAGTTCTGATAGCTGACGTGCTTGATGCAGTACTTGCAGCCGGCCGGGCAGCCGCGGCTGGTGACGATGAAGGTATAGGGACCCTTGATCATCGGCATGCGGTACCGATCCAGCGGCAGCAAGTGGTGATGCGGGATGGGCAGGTCGTCCAGGCTCTTGAAGAAGGGCCGGTCCCAGTTCAGCACGATCTCGCCCTGCTTGCGCCAGGCCAGGCCTTTGATGCTCATAAGCTGCTCGGGGCCGGGCCATGGCCGCAGCAGCATCGGCTGCTGGGCGGGCATCACGGGCAGGCTCAGGTCGGGCGTCGCGTGATGTCCGTTTCCGTTCGAGGGCGCCGGGCTGGCGGTCCAGGCCGGGCGCCACTGCGCGTCGGCCTCGCTCCACATGCGCCACATGCGCTGGTGGCCGTCTGGGGGCCGCCCGGTGTCGGCATGCGCCAGGTGCCCGCCTTCGGTCACCTGCCATCGGCCGCGGGCCGTCTCGAAGGTGTCCACCAGCTCGCGCAGGGTCATTTCCGGCTCGCCGCGCAGCACAAAATCCAGCGCTGGAAACTGGCGCAGCGTCTCGCGCGCCAGCGGCGTGACGTGGGTGCCAAAGGCCATCGTCACTGCGTCATGGCTCCTGGCCAGGAAGACGCCGTACATATCGTTGGTGAGGGTGGGAGCCGTCACCTGGGTCAGGTAATACAGCGGCCGCAGGTCGCGCAGACGCTCGCTGAATTCGTCCCAGCGCAGGCCGTCGGCAATGGCGTCGATCACCTGCACCGAATAGTCGGGCACCAGCAGCGCCGCCAGCTGCGCCAGGCTCACCTGCGGCCAAATCATGTTCTCGCGGCTGCGCCGGCCCACGCGGTGTTGGCTGCGGATCCAAATGCCTCCGTCGGGCGAAGGGGGGTTCACCAGCAAGACGTCGACCTTGCTATCGCGACTGCGCGCGATGGCGGCTTCGCGCACGATCGCGTCGGCGTCGGGAAAGCGCGGCTCGGGCAGCTTGACAACCCGGTGCGTGCCTAGGTTGTCACGTAGCTCCGTCGACATAATCACTAACTCCTTTGATCCCTGCCCAGGCTACCGACGACCGACTCAGTACCATGCCCACCGCCCGACAGATCGTGCTGGGCGCGTATCTCACGCTCAGAAAGCTCTTCCAGGGTGCGCATCAATACCCACGAGATAATCAGCTGCAAGCCAACCAGGATGAGCAAAGCGCTGCCCACCAGGTAGAGCCACAACCGCTCGATGGACCAGCCTTGGACGCCTAGGATTACGGTACCGGTCGCTAGTATTACCCCAATACCGCCAACCGTCAATCCCATCCAGCCGAACTGTCGGTCTAACGGTGGGTCGAAGATGGGCCGGCCGAAGAGGCCCATGCGCACCGGGCGTTTGCGAAACAGGGCGACCAAGTAGTTAAAGGTAGCGCCGAGCGCGAACAGGCTAACGCCGGCCACGCCCGCCACCAGGGCCACGAAAATGCTGGCCACGCCCCATGGCCCGAGCGCGGTGACGCCTTGCAGGCGCCCGGCCAGCAGCGCCAGGCCCACCAGCGCCGCGCAGCCCATGCCAGCCACGCCCAGGGTGCCCAGCACACGCACAGGGTTATAGCCCAGCGCGGTCCAGATAATGGAATAGCTGTAGCGCAAACCGTCGCGCACGACGCTGAGCTTGGATTGGCCCACCCGCTCGCGGTAGGGAATGGGCACCTCGACCAGGCTGAGCCCCTCGTGGATGGCGCGCAGGCTCATGATGGGCGTGAAGTTCAGCCCGTTTGGCAGGGGATAGAGCGCGGGCAGGGCCTCGCGCCGGATGACGCGCATGCCGCTGGCGCTGTCGTGCACGCGCTGGTCACCCAGCACCGTGATCAGGCCGGCGAACATGAAATTGCCGACCCGCCGCATCAGGGGCATCTCGCTGGCCGCGCCGGCCATGCGCGATCCGATCACGACGTCGGCGCCGGCCAGCGCTTTCTGGCAAAGCTGCGGAAAGTATTCGGCCGGGTAGGTGCCGTCGGCGTCCAGGAAGGCGATCAGGTCGCCCCGCGCCTCGGCCAGGCCTGTTTTCAAGGCCGCGCCATAGCCGCGGTTTTGGCCATGGCGGATGAGCCGCACCGCGCCGCCCTCGAGAATGGCTGCTTCTGGCGTCAGATAGCCTTCCACGATGGCCGCGGTCTGGTCGTGCGAGCCGTCATCGACGACGATCACTTCCAGGCCGGCCACGCCTCCCTTTTTAAGCGCCTTGTCGGTCGCCAGCACCCGGTCGATGATATCCCGGATGCCTCGCTCCTCGTTGAGGGCCGGAATAATCACGGAGAGCGTTACCATTCTATCAGCCGGCATCATCCGGCCCCGGGTAGACGCTGCGCCCATGCGGACCGCCGCCTGCGCCGTCAATCTCGCGCAGCACTCGCGCCGGAACGCCCCCCACCACCGTATGCGGCGGCACGTCGCGCGTGACGACTGCCCCGGCGGCGACCACCGCCCCCCGGCCAACGCGTACCCCGTCGGTGACCACTGCCGCGGCCCCCAGCCAGACGTCGTCTTCAATGACGATGCCTTCGGCGGTGATGCCCTGGTAGATGAACGGCCGCGCCGGATCGTCAAAAACGTGATTGACCGCGATGATCTGGGTGTGGGGTGAGGTGTACACGCGGTCGCCGATGGTCACGCCGCCTTGCCCGCGGATGACGGTATATTCACCGATCAGGCTGCTGCGGCCGATGCGGATGCCCGCGTGCGGCAGGTTGCGGAAGTTGTACACGTGCAGCACGGCGCCGTGCATCACCAGCGTGTTGGGGCCAATTTCGACGCCTGCCGGGCAGGCATGGATGTAGACGCCTTCGTCCAGGTAGCTGCCGTCGCCCAGCCGGATCAGGCTGGCGAAACGCAGCCGGACATTCCGCTCGACGCCCGCTGAGCCTTCCATGTGCAGCATCAGCCGGTAAAGCGCTGACCGCAGGCCGATGCCCACCACCGTCGGTATCCCCCCGGCGACGGCCTGCAGCGTTTGCTCCAGCACATACCGGCCAGGCGAGGCAGCCTGCCGGCCCAGGTAGAGCCGCAGCAGAGACAGGGCGCCGCGCGAGGAGACCGGTGGTGGGGTATTTAGCATGCTCCGCCCTTCCGACATGCCCGGCGTCAATTGGGCATTGGGAGTGGCTTTGAGTATGATCCGTCTGGTCGGCCAATACAAAAGCGCCGGCTGAGCCAGCCGCCTGGGTGTGCCGGCAGACCGCCGTGATGTTTCAGCCTAAGCTGCGCATTGCATGGCTGAACCTCGGGCGGGACGAGAGGGGCGCGCCCGAGGCGCTGAAACAAACCGGCGCCGGCCTATGGCCTGCGCCGATGTCGTGCTGGTGTCGGCCATGGTGGGCCATCGTCAACCATGACACCGGGTTGTTAGCAAGGCTAGTGCGCCGGTCTTTGGCACCCTCCGGACGCCGCGCTAAATTGTCACTGACAAGGCGGCACCTGTCAACCCTGGTAAAGCCTGCAGTTGGACTCGCCTAAGGACGGCCTTGCTACTATAATGCGCCCGTACTCGCAGCAGGGACGTCTCAACGCGCAGCACGGCCTAGCGGCTGGCGCCAACCTTTTTTCGACCGGCGGCCTGGAGCACAGGTGGCCCTGGCAGGCCAATGCTCCAGGCCGGCGGCGTATCGTCAGGAGTCGGCTTTTTGACTAAAGCGAAGCAGGCCCGGGGGCGGGGCGGCGCTTCTACGCCGCCTGATACCTCCGCCAATGGCCCACTGCCGGTGGTCCGCCGTTCGGCATGGTTGTTCAGCGGCTCGGCTCGGGTGGCGCTGGAGCTGGCCCTGCCGCGCCCGGCCGGCGTCTGCCTCGGCTGGGTCATCTTGCCCCAAGTGGGCCGCGCCGCCCAGCAAACCCCAATCCTGGCCGCACTTCAGCGCGCCGGCTTTGCCACCCTGACGCTGGACCTTTTGGCGGCCGGTGAGACCGCCGACGGCCCGTGGGCGTTCAATCCATCGAACCTGGCGCCGCGTCTGGTGGGGGCCACGCGCTGGCTGGCGGCGCAGCCGGAGGCCCGCGGAAAGCGGCTGGCCTACCTGGCCGGCGGCATCGCCGCCGGCAGCGCCCTTGCCGCCGCGTCGGAGCCGGGCATCGCGGACCTGCTGTCCGCCATTGTTTCTCTCAACGGCCGCGTCGACCTGGCTGCCGGCGGGCTGGCCGGCGTCAGCACACCGAGCCTGCTGGTGGTCAATCGCCGCGACCGGCTGGTGCTGGACGCCAATCGCGGCGCCGCCCGCCGCCTGAACAGTTCCAGCCGCCTGGTGGTGGCGCCCAGCTTTCGCTATCTGCGTTACGCCTTGCGCGACCCGGGCCAGCTGGAGGCGCTGCTGGCGGTGGAGTGGCTGTCCCAGCACACAGCTGGGCTGTCCCAGCACACAGCTGGGCTGTCCCAGCCTGTCGCCGCGCCAGACTCGGCCACCCCACGCCCTTCGTTAGCTTCGCTGCTGGATTCCTGGCCGGCCCATGGGCGGGCCGCCGCCGCGGCCACCGTGCTGGCCCTGCTGGCGGCCCTGGGTGGTCCCAGCCAGCCGGCGCTGGCCGCGGGCTCTGGCGTAGCTGTTGTCAGCGGGGTGTTGATTTACACGGGCAGCGCCGCGAACAGCAATCTGACGGTCGCCGAACAGGGGTCAACCACGGTCTATCGCCTGATCGACACGGGGGAGATTACGATGACGGTGGGGGCCGGCTGCGTCAACGTGAGCGGCCTGGCCGGCCCCGCCGCCGATTGCAGCGGCGTCAACAGTCTGATCCTCGACCTGAATGACGGTAATGATACTGTCAAGCTGACGCTTGCCGACAACTTTAAGCCGACCCTGGTTGACGGCGGCACCGGGACGGATTCGCTGACCATTGATGATAGTCACACTGCGGTGAATGGCGACACCGTGCAGTTGTCCAACTCCACCTACGATCGGTTTTTCATCAATACCATCACCTATGCCGGCATCGACTCGCTCAACGTTTTGTGTGAGCCAGCCGACAACCCGATTACGATCCATTCGACCTCGGTGCCCACCACGCTGAACGCCAACGGCGGCAACGACTCCGTGACGGTTGGCGGCGGCACGCTGGACAACATCGATGGCCCGCTGACCGTGCTGGGCGGCAGCGGCACCGATACGCTGACGTTGAGTGACGGCAGCACCGGCACCAGCAGCGTCTACCGCTCCGGCACCGCTCCGCGCGCTGGGGTGGCCCCTATCACTTTCCACACCGGCGGCGATATCGAGGCGCTTGTGATCAATGCCGGCTCGGGCGCCGACGTGCTGTCGACTGTTAACTTCACTGGGGCCAACGCCACGTTGAATGGCGGCGCCGGCAATGATACGGTGGAGGCCAGCGGCGACGAGAACATGACGCTGCAAAATAACACGCTGACTTATGGAGCCAGCAGCGCCGCTCTGAGCGGCATCGACGGGGCCTCGCTGACCCTAGGCAACAGCGGCCACACGATCGATGCCTCGGCCTGGACCAACGGCAACTATACCCTTCAAGGCGGCAGCGGTAACGACACATTTGACCTTGGCGCGGGCGCCTTGACGGCCCAGATTAACGGCGGCGGCGGCAGCGATTTCATTTTCGACTGGGGTAATTACGTTGACTTCGACTACACGCTCAGCGACAGCCAACTGACCAACGGCACAACGACGTTCAATCTATCGTCTATTGAAATAGCGGAGCTTCAGGCGAATTGGAGCAACATCGGCCACCATTTTGACGCGCACGGCTGGAGTGGCTCGCTCTATATATATGCCGGCAACGGCGACGATACGATGACACCCGGCACCGGGTTCAGCTATCTCAACGCTGCCGGCGGCACTGACAGCCTGGCCGCGACGTTGCCCGCGTCGGTGGGCAGCGCGGATTGGGTTTTGACCAATGGGAGCCTGTCGGGCGGCGCCGGCTCCGCGCAGCTGTTCGGCATTGATGAGGCCAGCCTGACGGGTAACGACGCGGGCGACACGATTGACGCTTCGGGCTTCGGCTCCGGCTTGCCGCCCGGCCTGGTGACCCTGGTTGGCGGGGCCGGCAATGACTCGCTTTCGCCCGGAGCCAACGGCGGCTCTATCAACGGCCAGGGCGGCACCGACACGGTGTTTGCGACGGGCGACAGCGATTTCACGCTCACCAACTCCAGCCTGAATACCACGGCGTTCGGCAACAACAGCTTAGCCGGCATCGACGCGGCTTCGCTGACGGGCGGGGCGGGCAACAACAAGATCGACGCGTCTGGTTTCACCAATGGCCCGGTCACACTGACGGGCAACGCCGGCAATGACACGCTGCTGGGCGGAGCGGGGAATGACCTTCTGACCGGCGGGCCGGGCAACAATTCTATTTCCGGCGGCCCCGGCATCGACACCCTGGTGGAGAGCGGCGGCAGCTTCGCGCTGACCGATACGCTCCTATCCGGCCCTGGCGTCGGCATCGTGGATCCCCTGGCCGGCGACGTGGAGCAGGTCAGCCTGACGGGGTCGTCTGGCAACGACAGCCTGACCGCCGACGGCTTTACGCGCGGCCCGGTGACGCTCAATGGCGGCCCCGGCGGCAACGACACGCTTACCGGCGGCAACGGCAACGATCTGCTCATCGGCGGCGGCGGCACCAGCCAGGTCAATCTGTTTACGAATGATGCCAACAACAACAGCT